>ENA-UOOM01000294-UOOM01000294.1-fermentation-metagenome-genome-assembly--contig:-NODE-294-length-61008-cov-14.653208_pt1 | contig 61008 bp, 74 predicted proteins | sample MGYA00245781_ERZ724031 | MGnify/ENA primary metagenome ERZ724031 (study PRJEB28704, sample SAMN03018317) | fermentation metagenome | biome: anthropogenic terrestrial biome; feature: soil; material...
AGTTGTTTAGTCCGCTGCTCCCAATTGTTCGCTTGCATTTTTTCTGCAACAATTACATACTTTGGATAGTGAAGTCTATTTCTATGCTTGTATATGATAGATTATTTAAATTTTTAGTATGGTAATTTGGTTTGGTGTTTACAGTATAGGGTGAAAATGTATTTTGAATTTTATTTTTTATTGATTATCTTTTTATTATAATCAAAACTTTTTTTTAGTTTTGGTTTTTCATGTTAATTTAGGCTTGGCGGCCATAGCATGGGGGCTACACCTGTTCTCGTTTCGATCACAGAAGTAAAGTCTTTTTGCGTTTTGTTTGTGTACTATGGATTCAGCTCTATGGGAATTTCATTTCGCTGCCAGCCTTTTTTTATACAAAAATTCTTATTCTTACAAAAAGTTACTTTAACTTATTCTTTTAAATAATAATTAATAAATTTTATAGTTTCTATATTCAAGAATTATAAAAAACAAAACCTTTTATAATAATAATTATATATAAATACCTAATATAATTTTTATATTATTTATTTCTTAAAAATAATCATTAAAAATATTTTTATAGTGTAATAAATAATTTAATAAACTATTAAGTTTATTTAACTATAATAATATAATTATATTAATAATACATTAATATTATATTATAATCAGGAGGAACTACAAATTGCGTTTATTAATTAGTCCAATAAATCATGAAGAAGCTCTAGAAGCAATTAAAGGTGGAGCAGACATAGTTGATGTTAAAAATCCTAAAGAAGGATCTTTAGGAGCTAATTTTCCATGGGTAATAAAAGATATAAGAGAATTAACACCTGAAAATTTATTAGTTAGTGCAACTTTAGGTGATGTTCCATTTAAACCAGGTACAGTATCACTTGCAGCAATGGGAGCATTAGTTTCAGGAGCAGATTACATTAAAGTAGGATTATATGGTCCAAAGAATTATGAAGAAGGTTTAGAAGTAATGAAAAATGTTGTAAAAGCAGTAAAAGACACAAAACCTGATTCAATTGTAGTTGCATCTGGATATGCTGATGCACATCGTGTAGGTGCAGTAAGTCCTTGGGAAATTCCAAAAATTGCAAGAGATTCTGGTGCAGATTTAGCGATGTTAGATACTGCAGTAAAAGATGGACATACATTATTTGATTATTTTTCTTTAGATGATTGTCAAAAATTTGTGGATGAAACACATAGTTATGGACTACAAGTAGCTTTAGCAGGATCAGTAAAAAAAGACCAATTAAAACCATTATTTGATGTTAAAACAGATGTAGTTGGTTTAAGAGGTGCAGCTTGTGTTGGTGGAGATAGAAATACCGGACACATAGATCGAAATGCTGTTAAAGAATTAAAAGATTATGTTCAATCTTTTGAATAAATAAATTAATTATTATTATATTATTATATTAAATCATTTCTTATAGAGGTTAAAAATGTTTTCAGAAAAAGTAAATAATGCCCCAAAGGGATATACTTTTGATGATTTTCTTTTAGTACCAAATGCTTCTTGGGTAGAAGCAAAAAATGTTAATACTAAAATTCAATTATCAAAAAAAATCAAATTAAACATTCCAGTATTAAGTGCTGCTATGGACACTGTTTCAGAATCTGAATTAGCTATAGCATTAGCACAAGAAGGTGGAATTGGTGTAATACACCGTAATATGACTTCAGAAATGGAAGTAGAAGAAGTTAAAAAAGTAAAATCTGCAGAAGAAATTACTATACGTGATGTAGTAACTATTACTCCGGACTCTGATATTACCACAGTTCAAGATATAATGGAAAATGAATCTATAAGTGGACTACCAGTAATAGAAGATGACAAAATTGTTGGAATTATCAGTAAACGTGATGTAAAACCAATGATTCGCTCAGGTGTTAATAAAAAAGTAAATGAAATTATGACTTCAGATGTAGTTACTATTGAAGAAACTATATCTCCTGAAGAAGCATTAGATATTGCATATGAAAATAAAGTAGAAAGATTACCTGTTGTACGTGAAGGTAAATTAGTTGGTATAGTCACAATACGCGATATTTTAAATCATGATAACCATCCTAATGCTGCAAGAGATAAACATGGGAAATTATTAGTCGCAGCAGCTGCAGGTCCATTCGATTTAGATAGGGCTATTGCATTAGATGAAGCTGGAGCAGATATTATCAGTATAGATTGTGCTCATGCACATAATATGAATGTTGTTAAATTCGTTGAAACAATGAAAGATAATATTGATGCTGAATTATGTGTAGGTAATATTGCAACTGCCGAAGCTGCAGAAGATTTAATTGCTCAAGGTGCGGATGCATTAAAAGTTGGTATTGGTCCAGGTAGTATGTGTACTACTCGAATTGTTGCTGGTGTAGGTGTTCCTCAAATAACTGCTATTAGTCAAGTTGCTGATGTAGCTAAAGATTCAGGCATACCAGTTATTGGTGATGGTGGTTTAAGATATAGTGGAGATGTAGCAAAAGCAATAGGTGCTGGTGCCGATGCTGTAATGTTGGGTAATTTATTAGCTGGAACTTATGAATCACCTGGTGATGTTGTAGTGATGAATGGACGAAAATATAAAACTTATCGTGGAATGGGTTCTATGGGTGCTATGACTGGAGGATTTGGTGGTGGAGCTGATAGATATTTCCAAGAAGTTAAAGGTCCTATGAAACATTCAAAACTTGTACCTGAAGGTGTAGAAGGAGCAGTTCCTTATAAAGGTAAAGTTTCAGAAGTTATGTTCCAACTTATAGGTGGATTAAAAGCTAGTATGGGTTATTGTGGTGCTAAAGATATTAAATCTATGCATGAAAAAGCACGTTTTGTTCAAATTACTGCTGGTGGACTTAAAGAATCTCACCCTCATGATCTTTTAATTACTAATGAAAGTCCTAATTATCCTTTATTAGAATAATTAAATTTCATTTTATTTTTTTAATATTCTTATTTTTTTAATTTAAATTACTCTCTTTTTTAATTTTAGGATTAAATAGAATGATTTATATAATAAAAACAATATTACTATAATTATCTTAAAATTAATGTATTAAGTTCTTTTATAAATTTGGTGATTAAATGGATTCATTAACTTTACAAGAATACCGAGAAATGGTTGATAATATTATGGAAACCAATAAGCGAACAGGTGAAATGCCAGCTTATGCTAATATTAAAGATTTTACTATTAGTAAAAAAAGTTATTCTTTAATGATTGAGAAAGTTAATAAGTTTTTTTTAGAAATGGGAAGAAATCCACGTTCTGTTAAAATAGAAAAATAAAAATAAAATTAGTAATAATTAATTATTATTTATTATATATTTTAGCTAGGCTATTGTATTTTTTTATAAATCTTCTTTACTATTCAAATTTTTGAAGTTAATTTCACATATATTCTCATTATCAATTAACACATATTCTATTTTTAAATGTTTTATAAAATCATTAACTTTTAATTTATTATTTTCTATTAATTCATTAATCAAAAATTCTTGCCCTTTATTATAAATACTATGTAACGGTTCAATATTTGATTTTACATCATTTTTTAAATGTTTAGGTATAATTGCATCTACATTTGGGTTTTTGTTTAATTTTTCTTTCATTACTTGTATGAATTTTTTTTGAATATATGGTGAGTCACAGGGTAATATTAATGCGTATGAATTTTTTATTTTTTTTAACCCTGTCATGATTCCTGATAATGGTCCTTTATTTTTGATTTCATCAGTAAGGTATGTGATATGGAATTGATATTTTTTGTTTTCATTTTGGTAGTGAGTTATAATTTTTTCATATTTTCTAACTCTACTTTCATCATTTAAAACTATAATAACATCATCAATTTCATAGTTTAGCACATCAAGTATATGAATTATCATAGGTTTCTCGTTAATAATCATAGAACCTTTATCTTGACCCATTCTACGACTCATTCCTCCACATAGAATTACACAACTTAAACATTTCATATATAATCACTTAAAAAAATCATAAAAAATATTCATTCTTTAACATGAATATCTGCATCCATATCAAAAGGATTAGTACGTAAAGCAATACTAATCATATAAGGATAATTATGCTTTAAATATAATATATAATAAACATATTCATACATTAAATTAGTATAAATCCGATTCATATCACCAATTAAATGATTAAAATCAGTAGTAGTTAAATCATTTAAATCATTTCTATGTTTTAACTCCTCATCTAAATGTAAGGTAGCTAAAAGCAATTCAGAAAAATTATCCTTTTCCATTAAATTTGGATTTTCTAATAAATTAACAATAAAATTTCTTTTATCAACAAGTAATGTTTGAATTTCATTTAAAAATACACCTTGATCTTTAACTGATATTTCAGGTGTGAACTTAACACCTTTACTTTTAATAGCATCCATAGCACTTTCAAAATCAGAATCTTCCCAATTTTCAATATCCTTTAAATATTTATATATAATATTTTTATCTTGATTAATTTTAGTAAAATTACTTAAAAGATTATCCCCAATTTCACTAAAAAACACACTTAATAACATATCAAGTTTTTCAAGAATAACTTCTCTTTCTTTACGAGCTAAAATATCATCAATTACTAAAGCAACAATTAAAATATCTATAGGAATAAATCCTAAATGCATCATAACATATGAAAAAATTTCTTCACTATCATGGAAAATATAAAAATTACCAGTATATATTAGTATAGTTGCAATAATCAGCACAATAGCAAATTTTAATTTCCAACTAATTTTCCTCTTAACCATAAACAAACTCAACTCCATAAAAATTAAAATAATTTATTAAAAAAATAATATTTATCTTTTTTTTGCATAAACAATAGCAATAGGGTTTCGTGCAATCATCATTATACCACGATCTATAACTCTACCTTTACTTACATTAACTTCAACAATTTTAGGATTATAACCTAAACTTTTAAGTTTATTAACAGCATCAACTTTTGTATCAACGAGGATACATGGAATTAAAATTCTACCTTCATGGTTTAACTTACTATCCACTAAATCTAAAATAGGTTCTAAATCTCTTCCACTACCACCTATTAATGCAATATCAAAAGTATTTATATTTTTAAGTGCATTCACACCATCATTTTCAATAAAACTTACTTTATCTAAATTTCCAAGTTTTTCTAAATTTTTTTTACAAATATTTATAGCTTCAGGATTTTTATCTATAGAATAAACTTTTTCTGCTTTTAAACTAAATTCTACACTTAATCCTCCTGTTCCACAACCAATATCCACTACAATATCTTCATGACAAACATTAGATTTATATAATAATATTGCCCTAATCTCCTCTTTAGTTGGTCCAGGCACATCACAAGTTTTTATAAATTCATCATCATTTAACATAAAACCTAATCATCTCTTTTTTTTTTTTATTTTGTTGGATTCCATCGTTTATATAAATTATTATCAATTTGCAATGAGTCTAAAATTTTCCCTACTATGAAATTTTCATTATCTTTTAATGTTTCTGGTTTATTATAATAAGCAGGCATTGCAGGTAAAATTATTCCTCCTTCTTTAGAAATTTTTAACATATTTTCTAAATGAATACTTCTTAATGGTGTTTCTCTTGGAACAATTATAGTTTTTCTATGTTCTTTTAAAGCAACATCAGCAACACGGCTTATACTATTATCAGCATAACCATTTGCTATACTAGATAATGTTTTCATACTACAAGGCACTATGACTAAGGATTCAAATCTGCATGATCCACTATTAATTTCTGAACTTATATCATTTGTTTCATAATATTTTGATGCTAATTTTTTTATATCTTCTAATTTAAAATTTGTTTCATGGTGGATTACAATTTTTGCAGGATCACTAATTAAAAGTCCGGTTTTTATGTTTAAATCTTTTAAAGCTTTTAATAATTTTATTCCATAAATTGTTCCACTAGCTCCAGTTAATGCTACTATTATCAAAAGGATCACCAATTTATAATTTTTTTTTATTCAAATACTGTTTGATCGAATGTCATTGTTTCGAATCTATTTTTCCGTTCTGGTAAATTTAAGTAATGTTCTATTTTAAATTTTTCTAATTTGTCACGATCTTCTTTAGGAACATAAATACTTATATCTGGGAAGTTAAATCTGGCATCAGATAATGCTCCTACTATGCTACTTATTTCATTTAAATGATATAATTTATCGTTTAAAGAAACTTGAGTTTTCATTTCATCAAAATGAGGATAATCTGCAATGTTAATAATTACATTGTCACGTTTTATACCATAATCTTCACTTATTTCTTCTTCAGCTTTATTAATTTCATCTTTTTTGATTTTAAATATTTTTTCTGGTTGTGTGAATTCTTTAACATCAATTTTATATGCTGTTTTTAATAATTGTCTATTGTCTAATCTATTTATTGTTTCTTTAGCATACCCGTCACTGTTTCTGAATAAACATATTAAGTCAGAATCATCGTATTTATACATTTCTTTTGGTTTTAAACCATAATCCTTTATTAAATATTGAATACCTCTTCTGAACATAGAATTTAATATACGTGTTGTGTGATGTTGGTATACACTGGGATACATGAAATATCTTGCAACTAATAGTGATTCTGCAGCTTGAATTCCTTTTATATCTAATAATAAATATTTTTCTAATTTTAAATTACTTATTAATCTTTGTGTGTCAATTACTCCGTATTGTACTCCTACATAATATGAGTCTCGCATTAAATAATCCATCCTATCAACATCTAATTCCCCACTAATTATGGGTCCTAATTTTCCTTTTCCATGGATTATGTCTGTTATATCTTGTAAACTGAATTTTTCTTTTAGTTTGTCACTAATTTCAGTATTTTTTATTACATATTCAGTTATTTTTTCATGAGGAGCTTCAAGCACTGTTTCAGATACATGAGAGAATGGTCCGTGACCTGTATCGTGGAGTAATCCTGCTACTCTCACTAATTCTTTATCTTCATTTGTTAATTCTAATTGATCTGCTAATTGTGATGCTAAATGCATTGTTCCTATGCTGTGTTCAAATCTGGAATGATTTGCTCCAGGATAAATTAATGAGATGAATCCTAATTGTTTTAATCTTCTAAGTCTTTGTATTTGAGGATAATCTATTAATTCTGTTTCGTATTGTGTGATAGGTAAGTTTCCGTGTATGCTGTCTCTGATAAATTTTTTATTTGACATTTTACCAATACACCTTATTATTATTTTTTTTAGTCTATAAATCTTGAGTCTGCTTTAGTTGTTTTTGCTTGGTCTTTTTTAGTTTCAAACCAACCAATTTTAAGATTTTCTATTGTATCTTGATATAATTGTGGAACATATGGTTTTATGTCTATTATTGGTGTTTTGTCTAATATGTCTACATTGGATACATATAAAATGTTGTTTTTTACTTTGTCTAATTGGACTACTGATAATCCTATAGGATTAGGTCTTTTTGGGGATCTTGTTGCGAATATTCCATGTGTTTTAGTATCTAGGAATGGTTTAACTTCTAATTCATAGTTTTTTACTTTATGTAAATGGTATATTAAGTTTAAGTGTGAAAAGTGTTTAATATCTTTTAGGCCATCTAGATACTTTTGTTTTATATGTATTTCTCCTTTTACTCCTTGTGCTCCTATGGGTTGGATTGGCATTCCTTCAAGTTTTTTAAAGGGTGTATGTATTTCTCCTATGCTTTCAAATTCTATGTTACTCATAAATGTTTTTTTGTTTTTATTTGTTCTTATATTTGATGCTTTTAATTTTTAAGTGCTTATAAATAAAAAATCGTTATGAAGTATAAAATTAAATCGTTGTGAAACTCTTTATTATCGATAAAAGGATACATTTAAATACTATTGTTTATAATTAGTTATTATAGAACATTTAAAGTTCATAAATTTATATCTAGTTATTTGGAGATGAATCAAATGGAAATAAGCGCAAGAAATATTTTAAAAGGTAAAGTCGAATCTGTTGAAAAAGGTCAAGTAATGGCAAGTATTAAAATTAACGTTACAGACCCTACAACAATAACTGCAGTTATCACAAAAGAATCTGCAGAAAAATTAAACATAAAAGAAGGCGATGACTTAGCTGCAATTATTAAATCTACAGAAGTAATTGTAGGAAAAGAATAAGTTCAATGAATTTTATATAAAAAAAAAAATTCATTGTTAAATTATTTATTAAAATTTAACAATAAGTCATTTAAGTAATATTTTTTTAGAGGATAGAAAAAAATAAAACAAATTTTTTCCTCTAAAAAATCTATTTAAATGGTTTAAAATTAAAAAATCTAATTTTTTAAAATTTATTAAAATCATTCGTTTATACACTATCTTTTAATTTAACATAAAAGCTTTATTAATCTATTTTTTACATAAAATTTTTATATTATAACAAACCTATATACTATTAAAAACTATTTTATGGATTTAAAAAAGGGGTTTAAATGAAAAAATTACCAAAAGAAAAGGAAGATGAATTAATAAATTATTTAAAAAATTTTCCTGAAATCCTTTCATTTGATTATGAAATATTACCTGATGGGGAAAACATATCAATTATAACAACTTTTAGTGAAAATATACCTGAAAATCATCATAAAGCTACAGCACACATTGAAAAAATACTGGATGCTAAATTCCAGCAAATAGTAATATTACAAAATGTTCAATACTTTAATTATAAATTTAATAAATAAATATTTACTTTTAAGAGAATATTAAAATTAAATAGATACATTGAAACTTAACTTTTTTTCTTAAAACTTAAAAATTAATATATAATAAATAATATATTAATTATATAATTTATTCTTTTAATTCTATACTAATTCTAAAAATAAATATAAATGGAAGTTTAAAAAAACTATGACCTTTGATTATGATGTAACAATAGTAGGTGGAGGGCCTATAGGTTCTACTTTAGCATATAAATTAGCTAAAAATAAAGATTTACAAATAGCTATTGTAGATAAAAAGAAAAATATAGGATTACCTTTACAATGTGCAGGAATTGTAAGTAAAAAAATATTAAAATTTAACAATTTGCCTGAAGAATTAATTTTAAATCAAGTTAAAGGAGCACACTTACACAGTCCAAATTATGATTTATCAGTTTCTAAAAAAGAAAATGAAGCATATATAATTGATCGAGTTGCCTATGATCAATACTTATTAAATAGGGCTAAAGAAAATGGTGTAAAAGTAATTAACCCATTTAAAGTAATAGGGGTTAACACAAAAGATGGAGTAATCACCTCAGAGAAGGGTCAAATAAAAAGTAAAATTATTATTGGGGCAGATGGTTCTAATTCAATAATATCAAAAGAATTAAAAAATAAGCAAAAATATTTTAATGGATCACAGTTCTTATTAAAATCTGAAGATAAGATTCCGGAAAAAGATTTTGTTGAATTATATGTTAAAAACCAAATATTTCCAGGATTCATTTGGGCAATTCCAACATATGAAAATATTTATCGTATTGGATTATTCAGTAACCATACTTGTGGAGAAGAAATTGGTATCTTAGAAAACTTCATTAAAAACCATCCAAAGTATAAAAATATGGAAATTATAGAGAAATATTATGGTAAAATACCAATATATGATAAAAACAAAGTATTAGTTAAAGACAGAGTACTCTTAATTGGGGATGCAGCATCACAGGTCAAACCTACCTCTGGTGGGGGATTAATATTAGGTTTTCAATCTACTGAAATTGCAGAAAAAGCAATAAATCATGCAATTAAAGAGGATAATATCAAATATTTAAGAGATTATGAGAAAACCTTTAAAAAAAATTATAATAAGGAATTAAATTATCAATTAAAAGTACAAAAAACTTTAAACTTATTATCTGATGATAACTTAGATTATTTCTTTAAACAATTAAAATTAAAAGGTGGAGAAGAACTTATTAGTACATATGGGGATATGGATGAGCAATCTATTTTAGTTAAGGAATTTATTAAAAAAGGATATTTATTTACAATGTTTCCTTCAATTATAAGTCATAATATTAAAAAAATATGGGATTAAAATAAAATATTAATTTTCACTTTTTTTAATAAAATCTTCCATTAACCATGAAGAAATACTAATATCATATGGTGGTAATTCAATATCTTTAACATTAAACCATTTAGCTTTTAAAATTTCATCGTGATCAACTTTAATTTCACCAGATTCATAATCAGCTGTAAAACCTAACATTAATGAATTAGGAAATGGCCAAGATTGGCTTCTCATATATTTTAAATTTTTAATTTTAATACCAACTTCTTCTAAAACTTCTCTATGCACAGCTTCTTCGATGGATTCACCAGCTTCTACAAAACCTGCAATCAATGCATAATTAATATTTTTATGGTAACTGTGTTTAGCCATTAAAAGTTTCCCATTATTATTTATAGCAACTATTATAGCTGGAGCAATTCTAGTATAATGAACTTGCCCACATGAAGGACATTTCATCATCATATCTTTTTCATCAAGTACAGTTTTACATCCACAATGGCCACAATACTTGTAAGAATTGTACCAATCATTTATTAATACTCCTCTTCCAGCCATCTGATATAAAATGGGATTCATATTATAAATTTCTAAAAGAGAATAAAAATTTGTATTAGTATTATTATCTACATTAACAACGAAACAGGGTTTGTCTTTAAAAGTACCAATATATAATAAAAAATTAATACAAAAATCACTTAATTCATCTTTATATTGGGGAACATTTAGATTTTCGTTTAAATATAATTCACGGTTAGTATTATAGATGAAATAATAAGATTCATCATTAGTTTCAAAGTTATCACTAAAATCTATTTTATAATTATCATAAATTGAACTTTCAATCATAATATATAATATGTTTAATGTTAAATTTAAAATTTTTTCATTTAATTAGTAATTAAGAAGAGATACTATAATATAATAGAATAAATAAAAATTATAATAATATTTAAGGAATGTGAAATTTTTGATGAATCTACTTTTAATCCAATCTCAAGAACATGAAAAATTACCACTTGCAGAATTAAAAGCTGTAATGGATGCAGAAAATATAGAAGCAAATATAAATCAGTTAACACCTGGTTTAACTTTACTAGAAAATTTAGATTTAGAAACTTTTAATCATAGTTATAAAAGATTAACAGATCGTTTAGCTTATACTCATGAAGTGCACCAATTAATTGAAACAACTACTCTTGAAAATTTAGAAAAATCAGTTTTAAACATTGATTGGAGTGAATTTATTAAGAATAATTTTGTTGTACGAGTTAAAAGATTTAATAGTGATATAGATACAGTCAAATACGAACGAAATATTGGAGGCTATATTTTAGATAATACTCCTAATATTAAAGTTAAATTAGTAGGTTCTGATTCTTATATTCGTGTTGTGGTTTTTGAAGATACTGTTTTTTTATGTGTGGAAAAATATAAATTAAATAAGAAACATTTTGAAGATTCTAAACCTCATAAAAGACCATTTTTTCACCCTGGAGGTATGAGTCCTAAACTTGCACGGTGTATGGTTAATTTAAGTCGAATTAAAGAGGGTGAATTATTATTGGATCCTTTTTGTGGAACTGGGGGCATGTTAATTGAAGCAGGTTTAATTGGTGCTAAACTTGTAGGTTCTGATATAAATTGGAAGATGAAAAATGGATCAGCTTTAAACTTGGACTTTGTAGGTATTAAAGATTATAAAACTTATAAAATAGATTTTAAACAATTAAAAATGTTAGAACCTGCTGATGTGGTAGTGACAGATCCACCTTATGGTATAAGTACAACTACAGGTGGTGTAAGTACAACTATAATATTAGAAGAATTTTTAGATTCACTAGAAGGTAATCTTAAAAAAGATGGTTTAATTGTTTTAGCAACACCTCATTATATTGATATTAATCCAATAATGAATGAAAAAGGATTTAAAATTTTAGAACATTATGAAATTAAAATGCATAGAAGTTTAACAAGAATAATATCTGTAATAATAAAAATATAAATCAAATATTAAAGGAGATATTAAATAATGAAACTCAAAGTATATGATACAACTTTAAGAGATGGTGAACAAACTCCTGGGATTTCATTAACACCAACAGAAAAGTTAGCTATTGCTTTAAGATTAGATGAATTAGGTGTAGATATTATTGAAGCGGGTTCAGCTATCACTAGTAAAGGGGAAAGAGAAGCTATACAAGATATTGCTCATGAAAATTTAAATGCAGAAATTGCAAGTTTTGCAAGAATTTTAAAAGAGGATGTAGATTATTGTCTTGATTGTGATGTTAGTATGGTTAATTTAGTTGTTCCTACTAGTCCTATTCATATGGAATATAAATTAAAAAAATCACCTGGAGAAGTTTTAAATCAAGCAGTGAATGTAACTGAATATGCTAAAAGTCATGGTTTAAAAATATTATTATCTGCTGAGGATTCAACTCGTAGTGATATGAATTTTTTAAAGGAGGTTTTTAAACAAACTATAAGTGCTGGTGCTTGTCGTATTTGTCCTTGTGATACTGTTAGTATGTTAACTCCTGAAAAATCACTAAATTTTTATAAAGAATTATCAAGCTTAGGAGTCCCTGTTGATGTTCATTGTCATAATGATTTTGGATTATCTACTGCTAATACTTTAGCTGGAATACGTGGAGGTGCAAGTGAATTTCATGTAACTGTAAATGGTATTGGTGAGCGAGCAGGTAATGCTTCACTTGAAGAAGTTGTAGTTTCTTTAAATCAGTTATATGATAATTATTCAACTAATATTAATTTAAATCAATTATATTCTGCAAGTAAAATGGTGTCACGGTTAACTGGAGCTTATTTGGAACCTAATAAAGCTATAGTTGGTGAGAATGCTTTTTCACACGAGTCAGGTATACATTCTGATGGTATGTTGAAAAATTCTCATACTTATGAACCTTTTAATCCTGAATTAGTGGGTAATCATAGAAGATTTGTTCTTGGTAAACATGTGGGAAGTAAAGGTTTACAAAATCGTTTAGAACAATTAGGAATATACACTACTAATAAAGAGTTATCTAAAATTTTTGATTTAGTTAAAAATTTAGCAGATAAAGGTAAAATTGTAACTGATGCAGATATTCAAGCTATTTCAGATTATGTTATGGATATTGCTGAAGATACTAAAGTTGATTTACAAGAAGTAACCATTGTAAGTGGTAATAGGGTTACTCCTACAGCTTCTGTTAAATTAGGTTTAGAAAATCAAATGATACTTGAAGCAGGTATTGGTGTTGGACCAGTTGATGCTGCAATTAATGCTGTGAATAAGGGTGTTAAAGAGTTTGCTGATGTTGAATTAGAAGAGTATCATGTAGATGCTATCACTGGTGGAGCTGATGCTTTAATTGATGTAATTGTTAAATTACGTTTAGGTAATAATGTAATATCTGCACGTAGTACTCAACCTGATATTATTAATGCTAGTGTGGAAGCTTATATTATTGGAGTTAATCGTTTATTAGAAATTAAGAAGAAACAAGATGAATAAAAATGTTTAATGATAAAAATATTGAAATTTTAGGTTATACTGCTAATGTTAGTAGTGTTAGTGAAACTTTAGATAATGTTGATAGTTTACGTGATAATTGTTGTGATGGTACTATTGTTCAACTTTTAAATGCGGATGGTATTGCTGGTTTAAAGCATATTGAACATGGTATTATTCAATCTTTCAATGCTTTTAATCGTGATGAGAATTTGGCTAAGGATTTAGGTGTTGAAATTCTCCTACGTACTAGTGGTCAAAGACAGATTAGTAAAGCTTTTAAAATGTTAGGTTTACATGAAGGAAAAATGAATATATGCATCATTTTAATAAACTGTCCAGATTATTTCATTGATCAATTAAATGATATGTTCACACGAGATGATAATGTTTTATCACCAGAAATTGATAAATTATTAAAGATTTATGATATTTCAGAAAAAGAATTAAAGATCATGGACATCACAAGCATATTAATTGACAGATCTTCAAAATTAGTTGTAGATCAATAAAAAAAATTTTATTCATTAATATTATTAATAATATCTATAATACTCTTAAGATTATTTTTAGTTAAACATTTAACATCTAAATTTTTAACTTCCAAAGCAATTCCCTTAATTTTTAAACGATTATAATTAGGGCAACGAGTAATAATGCCTCTACCTTCAACATCAAATGAATCTCTAAGTTTCCAACTAAGTTCCTTAGCATTATCATTCCGGAAAATAACATTAATACCTCTTTTATCCGGATGCATTACATTATTAATACCTTTTTTTAAAATATTACATGCATTAACAGTATTAACAAAATTAGACTTAGCAAAATTTAACTCATTATAAATACCAACACAAGTAATCTTATCACATTTAAAACTTTTTAAAAGAATATTAGAATCCTTAAAAAAATTAGGAATACTAGTACTTATAAATCCACCATTACCTACATTAACAATTTTAGGCTCACCAGTAGAACCAACAATTACATCTGAATAAAAACCATTACATAAATGTTCATGAGTATCACCAATACTTCCAGATACATCCTCAACAAGTAAAATACCATTATCCCTACAATATTTACTAATACTCTTCATATCTTGCTCAGCAGTATAAGCAGCCAAACTAGTTAAAAATAAAGCAGAACCCTCACTAATATCATCAAGAATTTCATCTAAAAAATCAGTTTTAACCAAACCATAATAGGTTTTAACAGTAACTAAATTTTTACCTAAAAACTTAGCAATTTGTTTAAAACCATGCCAAGCCCCTTGATCTGGAATGATAATGTCACCTTTAACATTATTCATAGCAATAAAAATAGCACTATTCCCACTATTAACAAGTTTACAACTATCATGTTTAGTAAACTTTTTAATTTTATCACATGCTTTTTGATTATAATCTTCCCCATTATTTAACCCAATACAAGAAGAAGACATATTTATTTGAGTAATTTTACTTGGTTTTTTATATGCTAACTTTAATTTCATAATAACATTTATCCATTTAATAATTATTTTCATTGATATTTTGGACTTTTCTTAAAAAAATTATCCAAAGTAGTTTGATGAGAATGAAGTAACTCATTTAATAAAGTACTAACCTTAACATACTTACTAATAGGAATTTTAAGTTGAGTACTAGCATAATGTAGGCAAGATTTTAAATCTTCAAACTCTTTATAAGGTTCTTGCATAGCAAATTTAATATTTTCTCTAACATTAAAAACACCTAAAGGAACATAACCATTATAAGCTTCACGTAAAATAATTAAACCAGCTTGTTTCTTTTCACGAGCTAATTCATCAAGTACAGCATATTTAGCAGTATAATAACAACCACCAACAGAAGAATATTCCTTTTTACCACCATTTAATTCATAATCACTAAAAATCATTTCCTCTTGACCAAGAATTTTAATAAAAGCTTCAGTCCATTCATACTGCCATTCAACAGGTAATAAAATAATAATATACTTATTCTTTAAACTATAATATTCATAAACACGATAAGAATCAATAATAGGATAATTCCTAACAGATTTAAGTAAACCATCTGCTAAAGTAGTATCACAAGCAGTAATACTCCAACGAGTAGGAACTAACTTACGACTTTTACCAATACCAAAAGCACCAACACTAAAAGCTTTTTGCATATTACTAAACGGAACATCTTTATCATGCAAACCCATAACAGCTTCAGCAGCTTTTAAATCAGTATCATAATAAGATTTCTCTAATTGATGATCCCATTTAACAGCATCAATATCAAACTTTTCAATCACAGCACTAGGACCATGAGGGGTACTATCCTCACTTAAAACACTACCATGAGGAATTTTACCAAAAGTAGCTTCACTATCAATAGATTTACTAGCTAAAGAAATATCCTGCAACTTCTCAACAAAAGGATTATCTAAATCCTTAATACTGATTAATTGCTTACCTCTTACTAAATTAAGACGGTAATTGATAATTTCATCTTGAGTTTTATGTTCAGGTAACCATGATTCTGGAGAATCCACAATACTAGTATCTCCTTTTTCATTAACCATCATTGGTCCAGCATATACTTTAGGATAACTCCATCTACCAATAAAAACACTAGGAGGAGTACTACCTTCAAGATCTTTACCTACCTTAACAGATTTCATCTGAAGATCTTTAGTTAACTTTTCAAGGTAAGCATTTTTTGTTGTTTTTGACATAAAAATCAAATTAAATAAAATAAATTTTTTTTTTTAAATGAATACTATTAGTGTTAAGATAAAAAAGATTAGTAAAATCCAAATTATACTAAAAATTATCATAACAATTATTTCAGTGTTTGTAAAACTTCTTTTTGTTCTAAGATTTAAATCTTCTATTCTCCAAAAATCATTCATAGATTCTTGAATGTTAATAATACTCCATAAACCTAAAAAGGGTATACAAATATAAATTAACAAATTAGCAGGTGAAGAAAATGATTCAATTCCTCTAGATTCTATTAAATCTTCCCAATCATTAAGTAAATAGTAAAATACTATCCAATTACCAATAGGAATAAAAGTAAAAATAAAGGTACGTACACCTACACTAATATTTTTACCATAATTTTCTTTTAAGATTTTACTATTATTATAAAACCAATAAATAGAATATAATCCAAATGTAGTAATCATTAAAAGGAATAAACGTCTAATAGGAAAAGCATGATTGTACGTAATATGACCTTTTTCCTTAAACTCTTGTTTATTAGAATTTAAGAAATTTTCCCTATTTTTATACATAAAATTTTCATTATTAATGTGATTTATGGGATGGATGTTTTCTTTAGTGTTGTAACTATTTGGAATATGGTTTCTTGATATAGCTTCATCACTAACCCAATTATAACAGTATCTACATTTTTGGGCTTTTATGGGTATTTCTCTCCCACAATATTCACATTTTTTTGTTTCTTCATTTGACATATTCTAATTAAATTTTTATTCAAATTCAATAGTGCTTGGAGGTTTATCACTAATACTTAAAGCAACATGTGTGACTTCAGGCACTTCTGATGTGATTCTTTGACTAATTTTCCGTATAACACTCCATGGTAATTCTGGAACATATGCAGTCATAGCATCAATACTGCTAATTAATCTTAAAACTACTAAATAACCGAAATCTCTTTGATCTCCTTTCACACCTGTAACTTTAGTATCTGTTAAAACTGCAAAGTATTGCCATAAATCTTTATCTACACCTGAAGCTTTAATTTCTTCACGAACAATAGCGTCAGCTTTTCTACAAATTCTTAAATTTTCTTTAGTTAAGGGTCCGATGACTCTAACTGCGAGACCTGGACCTGGGAAGGGTTGTCTTTGAACTAATTCTTCAGGTAAACCTAGTTCATCACCTATTAATCGAACTTCATCTTTATATAATTCTCGGATTGGTTCAACAACTTTTAAAACCATTCCACTAGGTAATGCTAAGTTATGATGGGATTTAATTTTACCTTCTGATTCAATCCAGTCAGGTGCAATTGTGCCTTGTACTAAAAATTTTGCATCAATCTTTTTAGCTTCTCGTTCAAATATTTCTATAAAAACTCTTCCAATAATTTTACGTTTTTCTTCAGGATCATTTACACCTTCTAATTCTTTAAGGTATTCTTCTGAGGCATCAACATATTTGAAGTTTAATCGGTCTTCAAAAATATTACAAACTTGTTCTGCTTCACCTTCACGTAATAATCCATGATCTACAAAAACAGCTGTTAAATTATCCCCAATTGCTTCTTTAACAAGTACTGAGCAAACACTACTATCTACTCCACCAGATAATGCAATTATAGCTTTTTCATCACCTATTTCATCTTTTACTTGTTTTATTGCATTTGGGATAAATTTTTCTGGTTTAAACATGATTTTAACCTGAATTTTTTATTCTTCTTCAGCTGGTGGTTCATAATCTTCAATGATTTTTTTAATTATTGCTTCTAATCCGTCTTCATGTCCACTTTCAACAGCTTCCATGATATCATCATATTTAATGTATTTTTCAAGTTTTACAGCTTTTTGTCCGATACCTGCGATTTTGAAACTTTGTTCTTCATCTCCAACTATGATATTAACGTATTCTTTACGGATTCCAACTTTATTGTCTAATGCTTTATTTTTTAAATCTTCAGAATTATCTATCATTTTTTATCTCCTAAAATTTTTTTTATAAATCTATAAATATGGTTTTTATTTATATTATTTATTTTAATTATAGTTTTCTAAGATTTAAAATTAAATTATATTTTATTAATTTTATTTTTTAGGAGTAGTATTAGTTTTTTTGATTATCTTTTTTTGCTTGTAATTTTTTTTTATTAAGATTATTTTTTCCAATATCTTTATAAAGGGTTATGAATATATATTCATAATACTTAGTAGTAAAAAAAAATAAAAAATCAAAATCTACTATAAAAAAAAATTTGGAGATTCATTAAAATGGAAAAAAATTTAAAATACACATGTAAAAATTGCGGATTTACTTGGATAACCCTAAACGGAGAACATAAAGTTTGCCCAAAATGTCACAGTGAAGAAATTCAATTAATAGAAGAAGTAAAAGACTTAGATGTAGAAGCAATCTTAAATCATAATAAAATGAGAGGAGGATGCTGTGGATCTGCACGAGGACAAGGACCATTAACCTGTGGAAAACCAGCACCAGACCATGCAAACCCTAATACCCCCCACGACAAGAAAAACTGCTGTGGATACAAAGACTAAAAAAAAATAAATTAAGTTCTTTTTAAAATTTTCTCATTACCTTAAAAAAAATAAATTAAAAAAAAATAGTTAATATGGATAAAATATAAAAATAAATCGTTTTTATAATTTATCCTTACAAATTTTATAAAAATTCATAAAAATTTCATCACCTAATGGTGTAGTGTGAACTTCTGGATGGAACTGAATACCATAAATATCTTTATTTTCATGTTTAATAGCTTCAATATCACACAAATCACTATTAGCTATAATTTTAAAATCTTCAGGTAATTTCACAATTTCATCTTTATGACTACTCCAAACATCCATATTTGGAGCTAAACCTTTAAAAAGATCATCATCATTAAGAATATCAATAGTAACTTGAGCATAACTTTCAGTTTCACTACTAGTAACTTCACCATTAAAAGCCTTAGCTATTAATTGATGACCTAAACAAATACCTAATATAGGAACATCAATATTCTTAATATACTCTACAGTATTACCAGCACCTTCTGCAGAAGGACCGCCCCCAATAATTAAACCCATTGGTTCTTTTTCTAAAATTTCATCAATACTTAATGAATTTGGAACTAATTCTGAAGGAATATCGAGATAAGATAAACTTCTTTGAATTCTATGATTATATTGGCCTTTATTGTTAATAATAATAATTTGTTTCATTTAAATAACCTGTAAAAAAAAAATTTTTTAATATAATAATTATTTATAATTTTTATACTTAATTAAATTTATATACTATAAATATGTTAAATTAGCTTATGGAATTAGAACAATTAATATTAATAATAATTGCAATCTTAATTGCAGTAATAATATTTAAAGTATTCATGTGGTTACTACCAATAATAGTTATATTATTAATAGCATATTTTATCTATGTATACTTCACAGATGAGTATTAACTAAAACTCCCATCCAAACCCTTTTTTTTATAAATCTCTTTCATTAAAGGCAATACTACTAGCAACTGCACCTTCACCACAAGCAACAACCCATTGTTTAATACCACCAGTAATATCACCAGCAGCATAAATATGATCCACATTAGTTTTTTGTTGTTTATCTGTTATAATATAACCAGCATCATCTAATTTAACACCTAAACTAATAGCTAACTCATTTTGAGGAAGATCTCCAATAGCAACAAATAATGCATCAGTTTCAACATCAATTATACTACCATCAGTTTTTTCAAGAATCACACTTTCTACAGTTTGACTGCCTTTAATTTCTTTAACAACTGCATTCCAGATTACATTAATTCCTTTTTTATCTAAAACATCTGTTAAATATTTTTCAGCTCTTAATTCATCCCGCCGATGCACTATCTGAACATCACATCCAAGATTAGTTAAAAATATACTCTCTTGAGCTGCACTATTACCTCCACCTATAACAAGAACTTTACGATTTTTAAAAAACATTCCATCACAAGTAGCACAATAAGAAACACCTCTACCTTTAAATTCCTCTTCACCTGGAACATTTAATTGGCGATGTTTACTTCCAGTAGCTAAAATAATATTTTGTGTATGGTAAGAATCTTTATCAGTATTAATAATGAAACTTCCATCTTCTTCTTTACTAATACTTTCAATATTTTCCATTTCATTAATTTGACAATATTGTTCACATTGATTCTTTGTATGTTCAATAAGTTTCATACCATTTATATGCTCATAACCAGGATAATTTTCCATAGCAGGAACCTCTAATCCTAATCCACCAGTTAAACCTTTATCTATTAGTAAAGTTTTACTATTCTGTCTTCCAGCATAAATCCCAGCACTTAAACCAGCAGGACCTGCTCCAATAATGATAATTTCATATTCTTCCATACTAACAAAATCTCCTTAATAATATAATTTTATAATCTTTTTTGTATTTCTTCTCGGACAATTTTATTCACAATACTTCCATCAGCTTTACCCTTTAACTGTTTCATACTCATACCCATTAAAGGACCCATAGCACCCATTTGACGTTCACTAATCATAGTTTCATTTTCAGATACAATATTTTCTATAATTTTTTGAACATCATCTTCACTTAATAAAGTTAAGTTATTCTCTTCAGCTAATTTTTCAACATTTTTACTTGGATTATCACTAATACTAATTAAAAGTTTATTTAATGCATCTTTACTAATTTTATTATCTTTTAATAATTTAAACATGTCAACGAGTTTATCAAAAGTAATATTGTTAATATTATGATTATCCCTACGTAACTCTTTTAAATCATATGCAAGAACACTAGCTACAGGAGTACTTTCAACTTTCACTTGTTTTAAGATTTCTTCAAACATATCAGCTTCTTGAGTACGTACTAATTGATTAGCTAAATCTTCACTTAAACTATATTCTTTAATGATTCTAACCTTTTTCTCATCTGGTAATTCAGGTAAGTTATTAGCAATTTTATTTATGTGTTCTTTACTAATTTGGAATAATGGAATATCAGTTTCTAAATACATCCGATTAGCTGTTGCAAGAGGTCTCATATATTCAGTGTTTCCATCTTCTAAACATTTACGTGTTTCTTCAACAACACCATCAAATGCCATTTTACTTCTACGTATAACTTCTTTTAGAGCACTAGTTGCTACTTCAGGTTTTTCGGCAACAATAATAATCGCATCTTCAGGTTCAACTTTTAAGTATCTTTTAAGTTTATCCACTTCTTCTTGACTTATACCATAAGCAGGTAATTCATCAGTATGGAATAATCCATGAACACCACGTTTTTTAGCATAACCTGATAATTCAGTTCCAAATCTTCTACCTGGTTGAACTTCTAATCCAATAAGACCATCAAATCCTTTAAGAATAATTGCTTTAATACTTTTAGCACTCTTTAAAATCTTACTTCCAGTATCCTTAAATACTTCATCAATGTCATAAATTTCATCAATTACCTTAGCATTTCTTTCTTTTAACTGATTACGTATTTCAATTAACTTTAATTGGCGTGTTACTTCTCGTTCAACTATTTCAGGCATTAATTCTAAGTCTTGAACACCTTTAATTTCTACACGTGCACCTTCAGCAATACTAATATTTACATCCTGTCTGATTGTTCCAAGTCCTCTTTTAACTTTAGTACTTCTTAGAACTTGTCCGATCATATAAGCTACATGTTGCATTGCATCAGGATTATGAACACTAGGATCTGTTGTAATTTCTGCAAGTGGAATTCCTAACCTATCAAGACGGAATTCAGTATATGGTCCTTCACTGTCAACTCTTCTAGCAGCATCTTCTTCTAAACCTAAAGTTTCTATTTTAACTTCACCATAAGGAGTGTCAAGATATCCATCAGTTGCAAGTAATCCTGTTCTTTGAAATCCACTAGTATTACTTCCATCAATTACTTGTTTTCTCATAGTATGAAATTCATCTACAACTTTCATGTTTAAAAGTGAAGCTATAGTTAATGAAATATCTAATGCTTCTTTATTTAAATCATGTGGAGGTTCATCATCAGTTTCCACAAGACAAGTATGAGTGTTATATGATTCATAATTGAATCTTTGTTTTTGCATTGATTCTTGATATGCTGCTCTATCAATTTGTCCTAATTCACTTTGAGTTGGTCTTAATATTCTTTTAATTTCTGCATCATAATTATCATCACGTAATTCTGTTGGGCATGGGCAAAAAAGTTTACTTTCAGTATCTAATTGTTGATGAACTTCTAATCCCATTTTAAGACCTAATTTTTTCCAATCTCTACTCATAAATAATCACCTAAATCATTATTTTTTTTTAGTTTAAAAAATATTTAACAGAACTACTATGACTTAATTCACCTGCAATATTAGTAGTCATAATATTTTCAACATCATTTAAATTCTCGCTCTGACCAAGGGCCCATGATAATTTAACATAAGCAGTTTCAGGAGTCATATCCTGTCCACTTATAACGTGAGCATTAATAAGTTCACGACCAGTACTGTAAACATTCATATTAACTCTACCATAAAGACATTGACTAGTCATAACAATTGCAATGTTTTCATCATAAGCACGATTAAGAGATGGGATTAAATTTTCAGGAACATGACCTAAACCAGTACCTTCAATAAGTAAACCTTTGAAACCTTTATCAATATGATAATCAATTAATTCATTAGTTATACCAGGAAAACTTTTAATAAGTGCAGTTTTAGGTTCTAAATTAGTGTTAAGTTTTAATTCCTTTTCGTTACGTTTAGTGTAAGGTAAATTAGTACTTATAATATTTCCATGTTGTAATTCTGCAATTGGTTCACAATCAATACTTCTAAATGTATCCCTACGACTAGTATGCATCTTACGAACTTTTGTACCTTTATGTAAACTGCAAGTATTATCATTTAAACTATCATGCATACAAACAGTGACTTCAGCAATATCAGATTTTGCAGCACCTACACTATTAAATAAATTAATAAAAGCATCAGTACTAGGACGATCACTACTTCTTTGAGCACCAGTAACTACAATAGGAACAGGAGTTTCCATCATAAAACTAAGAGCAGCACTAGTATAATGCATAGTGTCAGTACCATGAGCTACAACTACACCATCACAACCATTATTAATATCATCAGCAATAGATTCAGCAGCTTCCACCCAATACTCAGGACGCATATTTTCACTAAGAATATTATATAAAGCTTTCACATCATAATTAGCAATATCTAATAATTCAGGGTTTGCACGAAGTAAATCTCCTGCAGTAAAAGCAGGATGAACAGCACCAGTTTTATAATCAATTATACTACTAACAGTACCACCAGTAGATATAATACTAATATCCATCTTCTCAGGGTCATGTTCAATTTTAACATCATCGTATCCAATCTTAGGTTTTTCCCCTTTTTCAACTAGTTTAATTTTCGCATCCTTAATATTAATTCCAATATTATATCCACTATCTAATTTAATAACAATAAATTCATCAAGAGCATCATTAGATCTATCTAAAATAATACCTTCATATGAAACATCATCTTTTTCAATAAAAACAGTATCTCCAATAGAAATACCTGCATCATCAATGAATTTTTCACTTAATTCTTTATAAGTCATAAAAAAATACCTCAATTAAAATATAAAAAAAATTATTATAAAAAAATATAAAAAAATAGAAATAAAAGTAATATATTCTCCTTTTATTTATTTGCTACTGGGATTTTCTCTCATCCATTTAGCACCAGCATGTAAAACTTTAACATTAATGTCAATTAATTTAGGTTTAGAAGCAAAACTTTCTTCAATACCTTTCTCATAAGCTTCAGGTGCTATTAATTCTCCTTCACCACCAATTTCCATAATGGCTCCAAGAATAGCAGTATTCATAGCTTTAGGATTACCAATTTTAGTAGCTATTTCTCTTGCAGGAATTCTAATTAAATGAACACTTTCTTTAGCATTCAAATCTTCATGAGTATAATTCCCTGCACGAGAATCATATAAAATATATCCATCATCTTTAACATCAACTGCAAATTTCATTAAAGCAGATTTATTTAAGGCAATAAGATAATCACAAGCCTCAACAACAGGTGTTCCAATAGTATGAGGACTGATAGTTACACTACAATTACTAGTTCCTCCTCTTTGTTCAGGACCATAACTTGGATACCAACTAACATGATTACCTTCAGCACATGCAGCTTGAGCTAAAGTCAAACCAGTACTTAAAACACCTTGACCACCGAAACCAGCACATTTAATAGTTACATCTTCAAAGTTTTCATCGTCTTTTAATGTTATCATATTAGAACGATCAATTTCAAAAACTTCATCTAATTTTTTAATACTGTAATCTGGAGTTCTACGTTCAATAGGTTCAACATCATGATAATTATCCCGGAATCTTTTTACTGGGAATTCTTTAGCCATTTCATTTATAAGGAAATCTTCTGTTCCTTGTGCATCACGACGTAAATTAGTAGGGCAAGGTGATAATACTTCTACGAAGGCATATCCTTTTCCTTCTTTTTGAATAAGTAATGCTTTACGTATAGCTATTTTTGCTTTTCTAATTAAAGATGGAGTTGCAAGTGATACTCTTTCTATAAATACAGGTGCTTTTAAATTATCTAATAATTCGCACATATGCATAGGATAACCTGTATAATTTGCATCTCTTCCTTCTTGACAGGTTTTAGTTTTTTCACCAATAAGTGTTGTTGGTGCCATTTGTCCACCAGTCATTCCGTAAACAGTATTGTTTACGAAAAATACTGAAATTTTTTCTCCACGATTTGCAGCTTGGATTGTTTCATTTAAACCAATACTAGCTAGGTCACCATCACCTTGATAACTCATAACAATACTATTTTCTTCAGCACGACTTATTCCAGTTCCTACTTCTGGAGCTCGTCCATGTGCTGTTTGCACATTTCCACAATTAAAATAATAATAAGCGAATACTGCACATCCTACAGGTGAAATCATCACACTGCGATCTTGAATTTCAAGTTCATCCATTACTTCACCTATTAATTTATGAAGTATTCCATGTCCACATCCTGCACAATAATGAGTGTTTGTTATGTCGCTTCCTTTATGTGTGAATTCATCGTTAAGACTTTTAGGTTTTTTTATAACTTTCATTTGGTAATCTGGGTAACCTGGTATATCTTCATATTCCTCTTGAGTTTTCATTCTTTTTACACACTCCATTAAATTATTTTTTTTTTAATCTATTACCCTATGTCTTAGAATGTCATCGTTATCTAATTCATCTTTGTATGTTTCATCGTGAGTGTAATCGATATAATATTTTCTTTCTTTAGAATGTAATTTATATTCTTCATCAATACCTGCGTTAACATAAATTCTATTTAAAATATCTTGTAATTCTATAAGATTTCCACCCATACGATTCACAAGACTCACATCTTTACAATATGCTGCACTTTTAACATCTTCACGTAATTGACCATTACTCATTTCAACACTAATGAAGTCGCATCCTTTTTCGGAAAGTTCAGCAATTTTATCTTTAGGGAAAGGGAATAATGTTATTAAACGTAATAATCCAACTTTAACACCCTTTTTTCTTGCAATATCTACAGCTGTTCTTGCTACACGACTACTTGTTCCATATGAAACAAGTACTATTTTTGCATCATCTAATTTGTATCCTTCATATTGAACTTCATTTTTTTCAATGTCTGCATACTTATCTTGTATGTAATAATTAAAATCTTCTAATTGGTCGAAGTCTAAGAAAATACTTGTAACAAGATTATCTTTTGTTTCTTTGTTTCCTCTCACAGCCCAAGAATTATCAGGTTTTTTATGATAAGCTCTTTCTGGGAATTGTAATGGTTCTGCCATTTGTCCTAATACTGCATCTGCAAGAACAACTACGGGGTTCCGGTATTTATCTGCTAATTCAAATGCTTTCATTGTTAAATCACACATTTCTTGAACACTATTTGGTGCTAAAACAATGTTTTTATAATTCCCATGACCTCCACCTTTAACAACTTGATTATAATCTCCTTGTTCAGGTCCAATATTACCTAATCCTGGTCCTGCCCGCATAACATCAACAATCACAGCTGGTAATTCTGCTCCAGCAAGATAAGTGAATCCTTCTTGCATAAGACTTACTCCAGGTCCGGAAGATGCAGTCATAACTCTATGTCCTGCAGATGCTCCTCCATAAATCATATTGATACTTGCTTCTTCACTTTCAGCTTGTATAAAAGTACGTCCAACTTTTGGGAAATATTTACTTGCTTCATGGAGTACTTCACTTGCAGGGGTAATTGGATAACCAAAATAACAATCACAACCAGCATATAATGCTCCAACTATAACTGCAGTGTTTCCTTTAACCATTTGACTACTCATATTTTATTCACCTTTATAATTTCTTTTTTGCACTGGAATACGTACTTCAATTGCTAAAGGTTCTGGACAAGTATAATAACAATCTCCACAACCTATACAACCTTCTCCAGTATATTCTGCATATTGATATCCTTTATTATTAATACCTTTACTTAAAACTAAACAATTCTTTTTACAGTAAAGTATACATCTCCCACATGCTTTACAATTATTTTTATTAATAATAGGATATGCTTTTGGTTTATTTTCATTCATTTTTATCAAATCTTAAAATATTTTATTTATTTCCATTATTTTATTGTAATAATTATTCTTTATCTGATTTATTTATGTCTTCTCCACGTATAGTGTTTCTTTTGATTTTTCCACTAATGGTTTTTGGTAATTCATCAACAAATTCAATTACTCTAGGATATTTATACGGTGCAGTTACCTTTTTAACATGATTTTGAATTTCTTTAGCTAATTCATCACTTGGAGTATATCCTCGAGTTAAAACAATAGTTGCTTTAACTACTTGTCCTCTAACTTCATGAGGAACACCAGTAATTGCACATTCAAGAACACTAGGATGGGATATTACAGCACTTTCAACTTCATATGGTCCAATACGATACCCACTACTTTTAATTATATCATCATTACGGCCTTCAAAGTGATAGTATCCGTCTTCATCAACCCATACAGTATCTCCACTATGATAATGACCATCAAAATTTTTCTTTTTCATTTGTTCAGGGTTCTTAAAGTATTCTTTAAATAATCCTGCAGGGCGACCTTGATCAATACAAAAAGTTAATTCTCCACGACTTCCAATATCTACAACTTGACCATCATTACCAAGTATATCAAGATTATATAATGGGCTTGGTTTACCAACAGAACCAAGTTTAGGTTCTAACCATATAAATGTACCAAGTCCTAAAGTGGTTTCAGTTTGCCCAAAACCTTCTTTAATACTTAATCCAGTTTGTTTTTTAAATACTTTGAAAACTTCAGGAGGTAAAGGTTCACCAGCTGTTGTAACATGTGTTATATCACTAAAATCATATTTACTTAAGTCTTCTTTAATTAAGAATCTGTAAATAGTTGGAGGTCCACAAAAAGTTGTTACATGATGATCTAAAACCTTTTTTATTAAACTTAATCCATTAAATCTAACATAGTCATAAATAAATATAGCTGTTCCAGCTATCCATTGACCATAAAGGTTTCCCCATACAGCTTTACCCCAACCAGTATCTGCTGCAGTATGATGAAGTCCTTCTTCAACAACATCTTGCCAATATTTTGCAGTTACAATATGAGCTAAAGCATAGATAGGAGTGTGTGCTACCATTTTTGGTTCTCCACTAGTTCCACTAGTGAAGTAAATTAACATTGTATCATCATTAGTAACAATATCTTTTCCTGTTGGTTTTTCGAATTCATCACTCATTTTCATGATTTCGCTGTTGAAATTATACCAACCAGGAATTTCTTTATTTCCTACTATTACTCGTTCGAAATCATACTTTTCATGAGTTTTATTATAATCTCTGATTAAATAATCTTCTTCTACTGTTACAACCATTTTTATTTCTGCTTTACTGATACGATAATCAATATCGTGAAGTTTTAACATATGAGTTGCAGGTACAGCTATAGCTCCTAATTTATGTAATGCTACCATGTTAATCCACCATTCATAACGGTTTTTAAGGGTTAACATTACAGTATCTCCTTTTTTAATTCCTAATTTTTTATAGAAGTTTGCTGCTTGGTTACTTAATTTACTAATTTGTTCAAATGTGAATGTTTTTTCTTCATTATCATCACACCAAACAAGTGCTAATTTATTTGGATCTATTCGTGCATATTCATCTACAACATCAAATCCAAAGTTAAAGTTTTTTGGGATTTTTAATTCGAAGTTTTCTTCAAAGTCTTCGTAAGAGTCGAAATCTACTCTTTTAAGAAATTTTTTTAATAGTGATGTCATTTTATTATTCCTCTAAAAAATAATATTTATTATTAGTTAAATCTCACATTTTTTACATTAAAACAGCTAAAAATTTTGCTGGTTTATTATTTAAAGCAACCATTGCATGTTTATGGGTACTGTCAAATATTACTGAATCTCCAGGGTTTAATTCAATTTCATTATTGTGTATGAATAGTTTTAAGCTTCCTTCAAGAATATAATTAAATTCTTGTCCTGGATGATTATTTAATGAAGGTGTTTTATCCTCTTTAGGATCTACTGTTACTATAAAAAATTCAGATTTTTTATTTGCAAATCTTTTACAAAGGTTTTCATATTCATATTCTTTACTTCTATCAACACTAGTTCCTTTTCCTTTTTTAGTAACATCAAAAATGTTCATTCTGGTTTCTTCACCAGTAAGTAATAAGGATAGGTCTACATCGAAAATATTTGCAATTTCATTAAGTAAACTTGCTGGAATATCTTTTTCTCCTTTTTCATATAAAATATAAGTATCTTCATCAATTTTTAATTGTTCAGCGAAGTCTTTTGTTGAAATTTCAGACAATTCTCTTAAGTCATTAATACGAAGTCCAATTTCTTTTGCGAATTCATTCATATTTTTCTACCTACCATATTATTTTTTTTTAATTAATTTTGTAAAATTTATTTTTAAGTTAAATATAATGTTATCTAATTTTTTATTTTTCAGATTCTAGTTTTTAAAAAAATTAGTAATAAAAAATTAATAATTTTAATTAAATAAGATTTTTTTTCGAGTTAAAATATTAAAAAAGTATTAGTTAAATATTTTAACATATAATAATATCAGTCTTTTATTAATATATACTTTATTAATTTTCATGATAATTAATGACAAATTATTTTTTTTATAATTAGAAAAAAATGTTATATATTATTATATAATAAGAAACCATAAATTTTAAATTAATACAAATTAAAGTTAATTTCTAAAAGAATAAAAAAAAGAAATAATAATAGTAAATCATTTTTATAAAATATTATTAAAAGAATAAAAATCGGAGAAAAATTAATATGTCAGAATCTGATCTTGGTGAAAATTTAATATTTAAAAAACAGTCTGGAGAAGTATTAGAAGTAAATCAAAAATATGTAGGTATAAAGTCTAGAGAAGATGCATTTATGAGTATAAATTTCAGAGTACCTAAAGAAGATATGGAAGTTATACAAAAATTTTTCCAAAGTTTTGATATGATAGAACCTTTCAAAATGGATATATGCAGTACAGGAGACATACCTATTTACTTTAGAGGAATATCTCCAGTTCTTGAAAAAAATGAAATAGGGAATAAATATTCATTTATGGCTTTAACTGTTCAAGAATCTGTGAAAACTCCAGAAGAAATAGATTTATGTCATGAATGTACTGGTTGTGGTTTACACTTTGAAAACTAATCACAATAATATTTATATTTTTTTATAAAAAAATACAATATAAATTTTTAAGGGAGGATAAAAAAAATGGATGAAGAAAACAAAATAAAAGATGAAGATGTGAATTTAGAAGATTATATCACTTTTCAAAAAGAAAATGGTGAAAGTTTAGCTGTAAACATTAAGTATGTTGGAATAAAACAAAGACAAGATCATTTATTAAGTATGAACTTCCATACATTACCTAAATTTTTAAAGGAAATTATTGATTTCTTTGATGATGTAGGGGATGTTGGAAATTTAGCTTATAATATAAGTAATACTGGCTTTGTCCCTGTTAACTTTAGAGGTTTATCACCAGTAGTGCGTGAACCTAGTCCTGATAGGGATGTAATATTTTCCATGTCTTTACTTTTAGATCCTGTTAAAAATGTGCCTAAAGATTCTTATTATGATCCAACTTGTGGAACTTGCCCTTTCCATCATATTGATTAAATATAAGTTTTCTGAGGTTTAAAATGGTAAATTCGGATATAAGTGACTATATAACTTTTAAAAAGAAATCTGGTGAAATACTTAAAATTAAACAGAAATTTGTAGGAATTAAATCTAGACAAGATAAAACTATGGCTATTCATTATAGGGCACCTTTATATGATACTGTTGAAATGGAAAGATTTTTCGATAATTTCAGTACTATTGAAAGATTAAAAATGGATATTGGTGATACTGGTTATATTGGTGTTAATTATCGTGGATTAATCCAAGGTAAAAGTAATGTTTTACCAGAAAATTATGATTACTTAGTTTTATTAGTTGAAGAATTTAAATGTCCTAAAAAAGAAGAATATAAAAATATGAAAAAAAGTTCAAAATTTCGTAATAAATTAGCAGATTAAATTTATTAAATTTTTTCAACATTTTTTCATTTTTAACTATTTTTTAAATTTACATACTATTAAACTTAATAATGTAAGAAGTAGTAATCCGAATTCATTTCCAGTTACTTTCATGTTTACTTCATTACTATTTTTATTTGAATTGTTTGTATCAAATTTATTTGCAGAATTAGTAAAAGTAGATGTATTGTGACTACTATTTTTATTATTTGAATTATTATTTATTGTATTGGTATTATTTGAAGTATTGGTTGTATTACTACTGTTATTATTATTGTTTAAATCATTTAAAGTATTAACTAATACTTGATAATCACAAGTTGTAATTATGGTTTGATTAATATTTGTTTTGCTTAAATTATAAGTTACAGTACCATTAATTAAGTTATTATAATAATTTACACCATCTACACTTACAGTTACATTAAGAGGCATGTTATTAATTTTTATACCATTATTTGATTCTAAAAAGATGGTTAAAATTCCAGTACTGTTATTTTCAATCAAACTAGTTTTTAAATTTAACCAAGTAGCAGGATAACTAATAGTTTTATCATAATCAAGAACAAATCTCCCAGTCCAATTAATAGGATAAGCTGTACTATTTAATGGATTATTTACACCCCACCAATTATTATTAAAATTACTTAAAGAATTAGTTCTATATAAATAGATATCACTTCCAAGAATACCTGAATTATTTAAAATAATACAATTATTAACTATTAAACTGTTAGCATAATTATAAAAACATCCACCTTCAGAAGAAGCCTTATTATTAGTAAAAACACTATTAGTAACAATTATGTTTCCACTATTAAAAATAGCACCACCAATTTCCGCAGAACTATTATTAATACTAATATTATTTAAATTCATTTTTGTATACCAGGAATAAATAGTTCCACCCCATCCAAGTGCAGAATTATTATTAAAAACAGTATTACTAATTTTACAATTAATTGAACTACTAGTAGCTACAGCTCCACCATCATATCCCGCTTGGTTGTTATAAAATTCTGAATCACTTATTTGTAGGGAAGAATTTTTAAGACTAACTGCTCCACCATTAGTACTTGCATGATTGTTTTCAAAGATACAATTTGATATTGTAATTGGGCTATCAAAACTAGAAATGGCTCCACCATCAGAACTATTACCATTAATAAATGTCATATTAATAAAATTAACATTAACACCGCCGGTAATAGTGAAAATAGAAGAATTATCATTATTACCATTTAAGATTATTAAATTAGATTTTCCATTACCTACAAATGTTAAACTTTTATTTACTAAAATTCCACTTTGATTATAAGTTCCAGGTTCTAAAATAATAGTGGATCCTTCACTGGAGGAATCTATACTACTTTGAATTGAATCATTTGATGAAATTACATTATTTTGAATTTCATTATAAAAAGTAATATTATTCTGTGAGTTACCAACGATTTCGGAAGGTTCAGTGCTTATGTTTTCATCTGCTATTACACTTGGTATGGTAATTATTAAAAATAGTAAGAATAAGTTAAATAGTAAAATCTTTTTTTTATAGTTCATTTTTTTTCACTTCCTTTTTTTTGGGAGTTATAATAATTATTATATAAAATTTTAATCGATATAAAATTATGTATACATCGAATTTATTAAGAAAATAAAAAAATAGTAAAATAAAAAAAGTAAAGTAATAAAAGTAACAAAAAAAACTTATAATTGAGATTCAAACCATTTAACAGTTTCACCTAACTGTTGTTTAAATTTAGATTTATCTACACTAAAATTAATATTCTTCATATTATCAACATTAGCAAATGAATGTTTAATATCTCCTGGACGTTCTGGAAGATATTCAGGTTTAATATCAGTATTTAAAACTTCAGCAATAATAGAATATAATTCATTAATAGTTAAAGCTTCACCTGCAGCAACATTAACAATACCATTATAATCAGATTCAGCAGCACAAATATTAGCTTTAACAATATCCTTAATAAATATAAAATCACGGGTTTGTTCACCGTCACCATAAATTACAGGTTGTTCACCATGTATAATACTATGAATAAAATTGGGAATAACTGCTGCATATTGAGAATTAACATCCTGTTTAGGACCAAAAACATTAAAATATCTAAGAGCTGTACTGTTTAAACCATAACATTCAGTAAAAGATTTAAGATAAATTTCTCCAATAGCTTTAGATGCAGCATAAGGACTAGTTGGCATATAAGGTTCATTTTCCTTAAGAGGCATATTTGGGTTTTCACCATAAACTGCACTACTTGAAGAGAAAACAATCTTCTTAATTTCACTATCTTTTGCAGCAATTAAAAGTTTAGCAGTAGTATCAACATTATTAACATGAGTATAATTTGGATTTTCAACACTACCCGGTACACTAGCAGCTGCAGCTAAATGAAATATATAATCATTACCTTCAAATATAGGTTTTAAATCTAAATCATTTAAATCTCCTTTAATAATATTTAAATTAGGATGATTAGGATTATTTAGATTTTCCATTTTCCCACTTGATAAATTATCTATAACAGTTACTTTATTATTTTCCACTAATTCTTCGACTATATGTGATCCAATAAATCCTAAACCACCTGTCACGATTACATTTTTATTTTCCATTCTTATTACCTTATCAAATAAAATTTATTATAATTACAAAATAAAATATTATAAAAATTAATTTTTAATATAATAAACTATATTGTTTTTAATCTTTTATTAATATTATTGATTAAATATAAAAAAATTATTTAAAAACATTTATAAAAATAAAAATATTTCAAAATCTATTTTTATAATATAAAATAATTTAATTTTTTGTTAAAAAAATTTCTTTATTATTTAAATAATTTTTGGCTTTAATATAAGACATAATTTATTTATATACTAAAATATATAATAGGAATCATGTTTATTCAAGGTAATGAAATGTATTTATTTTCTGGTTACTTAATCACAATAATAGTGTCAGTAATCATTGCTAAGGGATTAGGGTTGTCTTGGTTACCGGATAAACCAATTAGATACTCATTTAACATGAGTGCAATCTTTCCAACACCAATAATAGCTATAGGTCTTTTAGCAATATTTTATAGACTTGGATACATATGGATTTATCATGGAATCGTTTTAGCAGTTCTAATTGGCGTGATTTCTGCAGTATTTACAAAATATTTTTTCTTTTACTTATTCCCTAAACCTCCAGAAACACAGGAGGTTGTAGAATAATGAATATATTCGTAGGAATAATACTTGCGACAATTATCTCTTTAATTAATTTTATTATTGTAGATACTTATTTCGGATTACCTGAACAACCAGGAGTAAAAGGAGCAGATATAGTAGGTCATGATATTGAAAAACGTAAAGGCGATTTATCTGGTGGATTTTTCCAAGGTAATATTTTATGTTCTCCAGATGCATCTGCAGGAACATTAATTAGTTCTATAGCTGTAATGGTTTGTGGATTTCAGGGAGGATTAATTGCAGCATTAATAGTCTTTATAGGAAACAGATTATGTGCAGATCCTGGTTATGCTGGAACAACTGGTACATTAACAATGACTGTTTTAATTTTCATATTTTCAACATTTATTGGAATAACACCAGAAATGTTTATATGTGGGGCAGTGATAGCTATACTGCTTATTCAAGGTTTATATCATAAGTATTCTAGTAAATTCCTTGGTAAAATAGCTAAAAAAATGAATAGATATACAAATGAATTATAATAAAGAATATGTGGTTGTAGAAGATAATGGCTAATGAATTATACATTTCAATTATTGGTATAATAATTATTTTAATGGCATTGCGCTCACTTGTTACAAATAATCGAGTTGAAAAATTATTATACTTAAATGTTGTGGATTTTGGTATTACTGCAATTATTGCTTTATATGCTCAATCAATGTTTGGTTTTATTGTAGCTGCAACATTCTTTATTACAAGTACATTAGGTAGTAATGCAATTGCATATTCACTTAAAAAGTTGGATAATGAAATAATCTTAGATAATGAGGATGGATAAGAGGGAATAAATAATGAATCCTTTAAACTTTATTGATATAACAAGTATAGCTGTAATATTATTATTAGTTGGAACAATTGGGGTTATACTACTTAAAAAACCATTAGATAAATTAATCATGTTATCTTTATTAGATGCAGGATTTTTCCTTGCTATGGTTGCTTTCCAATACTTAGATATTGCTTTCTTAGTGGCATTGTTAAGTCCGTTATCTATTATTGTATTTTTATTATCTATAATTAAGGTTGATGAGATTAGACATCGAAATTTGGAGGGATCATAGAAATGTTTGATCTTCAAATTTGGTTTTATTTAGGGATTGTTTTATGTATTGTTGGTAGTTTAGCTGTAGTTTGGGGTCCGGGAGTTAAGGATCCTATTGTGAGAACTATTAATACTGAGGTTCCTAGTATTGGTGTTAGTTTAATATTTTTAAGTTATAATCATACAATTGCAATAATAACTTTTATAGCTACAACTATGATAATTACACTTGTATTATTTAGAGCTATTACTCGTTTAGAAGAATTGGGGGCTGATGTATGAAGATAGGGAATCTTTGGAATCAACTTGCTAAGCCGAAAAATATTCCTAGATTATTTGCTATAATCATGGCATTATTTTTACTTATAGGATTTTTTGTACCAATGGCTTTAAATGAGAATCAATTATATACTCGTCCAGCACCACAAGTTCAAGTAGATGCAGGATTACCTTTAGCTCCTTATGATCGTGGAGGACAAGTACTTGGAGAACCTGGAATTGTTCATGCTCAATACCCAGCTAATAGTCCGGAAATTGGTATGATAACGGCTTATATGACTCCAATAAGTCAGTATGTAAGTACTATTAGTAAATACTTTGGTACATCTATATATTCATCTCCTGGTGGTTTAATAGATGAAATCTTGTATTATACTCGTGGTTTTGATACAATATTAGAATCCAGTATTCTAATGATGGCTTTTATTATAGCTTCATGGTTAGCTTTGAATTTCACTATGAATCATAAAAATGATGAAGAAGTTATCAAGGAAGATGTGAAAAAGGCTATTAATTCTGGGGATAATTTATCTTCTCAGGTTAATGAAAATAATCGTAAAGCCCATGAAGAACAAAATTGGAGGGATAATTAAATGGTTTATATTCCTACTACAGTCTCTCCAATAGTTATTAATATGTATTTACCTGCAGTTTACACTGCACTTATTATAGCTTTTATTGGGTTAACTGGAATAGCTATTGAAAAAAGGGATATTCAAGTTTTAATTTTAACAGATATTGTTGGATTAGCTATGCTTTTAGTTGTTGGTGCTTTAGGTACAGATTTAGCTGAAGCATTGGTCCTTCCTGGATTTACTGTGGAGTTAGCTGAAACTTTAGCTATTAGTGAAATTCTTCTTTCTCGTGAAATGCATAAGATGGATAAGAAAGCATCATTTTTACCTTTACCGTTAACTGCTGATTTTGAGATTATGACTACAGCTCCTAACTTTATTTCATTAATTTTAATTGGTTATGGTGTATGGTTAAGTGGATTTACTGGTGGGGTTATAGCTGGTGCTGGAATTGTATTTTATATTTTCTGTAGAAAAGCTAGAGGTTTACCGATTCGGGTGATTAATGGTCTTAGTGGTATTAGTGGTGTTGCTTGGACTTTATGGATTATAGGTTTCTGTATTTTCTTCGCATTACCTAAATTATGGTTATTAGCATTATTATTATCTGCATTTGGTTTACTCTTAAAAGTTGCAAGTAAGATGGGATTAATAGGTACTCTTATGCGAGAAGAGTATAATAGGAAATAAGTGAGATGAAAAGGATATGATTATTGAAAGTTTAGGTGGAAATATTTTAGGAACAATACCTTTAGGGGATATTGTCTTTTATATCAATCCATTTCATTTATTTATGTTTGTAGTTATAATATTATTCACAGTTTTAATTGCTTTTAGTCGTCCTGAAACACAAGTTGAGGCTAGTTTTGGTAAGTTAGAGGATACTCGTGTTGGTGTTGGTTTATCTGAATTTAAGCAACGAAGGTTCTTAGCAATTATTTGTGGTATTGCTACTGCAGGTGCTATGATTACAGGTGATTTGTATAATTTTACTTTATTCATGGCATTAGTGGGTATTGTTAATATTGGTATTGTGTCTGCTGTAAAACAAGTAAGTGTATTGGATGCTGCTTATCAATATGGGATTATAGCTACTTTATGTAGTTTACCTTTATTTGGTGGGGCTTGTTTAATTCTTGCAAGTACAGGTACATTAAGTTTATTAGTAATATCTCAAATGACTTATACTACTCCGATGATGATATTTGGTGCATTGTTAATGTTTATAGGGGTTTGTGGTGAAACTGGTATTGCACCATTTTTCGCTACTAAAGCTGAAATGTTTAGAACTCCAGGATCACCATTTATACTTATAATACATTTAAGTAGTTTATTTATAATGATTAGAGCAATAGAAATATTATTAATAGTGATTAAAGTTATTTAAGGTGGAAATTATGGATAAAGTTAGAATATTGGGTTATATAATTTGTGTAGCATCTTTATTAGGTATAATTATTGGATTTTTCACATCTGAATATCTTACAATTGCTTTAGCAATTATTTGCATACCATTATTCATATTTTCATTTGGTTTAATTAATATGGCTAAACCTAAAAAAGACGAAGTGAAGGAAAGAGTAGAAGAACCATTTACAGGGTATTAATTTAAATGGTTTTCTAAATTTTTAGGGTGAATGATAATGAATTTAATGCTAAATATTATAGTGAATATCTTAGTGGCTTTTCTCTTTGGAAGTTTACTTTTAGGATTACATAGGAAGGTTATGGCACGTGTTCAGCTTAGGCCAGGCCCTCCAATTGTACAAGATTTAATCCATAGTATCAAATTTTTCTTTAAGGAAACTAGTTTTCCAAAAACTGCTACATATCCATTGTATATAGGGATTGTTGTAATATTTTCTGCAGTGTGGGTAACTGGTGTAATTGAAGGGCCTGTTCTTAAAGGATCACTTTTAATAATATTTGGTATTTATGCAGTTCATAAAATCGTTGAGCATAATGCGGGAAGTAGTAGTGGTTCTCCATATGGTAAACTTAGTTGTGTGAGAGCAGTTTTCTCTGCAGCAGCAGAATTACCATTATTTGCAGTTCTTGCATTGGTTTTCTTAAAAACTGGGACTTTAAATATTTCTAGTTTAATTAGTTATCAATCAATTCATGGTCCTTTAATAGTATCAATGCCTCTTGCAGCTATAATGTTTTTAACTTTAATTTTAAGTAAAGCACCATATAATCCTTTTTGTATTACTAAAGCTAAGGATTTAGTTACAGGTTTTGAAACTGAACATTTTGGTGTGTTAAGAGGGCTTATAATGTTTACAGATTCTGTTGCATGGTATATGCTTTTATGGGTATTCCTTGTTGTGTTCTGTGGACCTATAGGTTTATTAGGTTTAATTATTGGAATGATAATTATTACTGTTATAATGGGTTTTATAAGTGCAGTAACACCAATGTTAAATCCAAATCATTCAGTAATGACTCAAATTTCAATTGCAATTGTTTGTACTTTAGGTACAGTTTTAATGTTAATAATTTAATTATAAAAAAATATAGTATTGGTAAAAAAGGGATAGGATAAAGATGAAAGAAGAACAAGATTTTTTATTACTAGCATCAATTGTAGCCTTAGGGATTACATTATGCTCAGCTTTAATATGTATCTTCCAAGGACAATATGGTATAATATCAGGTGTGCCTTTAGTATTCATAGGTTGTCTCTTTTTCCCATTAATGTATAAGAGTAATACTGATAAAGTTTCTCACTTTAATGAGAATTTAGAGAAAATAATGTTCTTTGTAACAATTATAATTGTTGCAATATCATTTTTATACATGTATAAGGTAATGTAGAGGTTAAAGAAAAATGGATGTAACATTTTTATTATTATACTTATTAACTTTCATTGTAGGATCAGTCTTAGGATTACTTGTAAGTTATAAGAAGCATGGAGAAATATATATTATCCAAAAAATAGATATTGTAGCATTAATTGCAGCAATAATAGGTTGGGTATTATTATTTAATTTTGCATTATTTTCAAAAACATTATCTGTATTAATAATAGCCATATCATTACTTTTAATAGGTTTTGTTATGGGAATGAGACCAGGTTATGGTAGGAAAGAAACTGTAATAGGAATAATCGTTGCAGGGATAATCTGGATAATTACAAATTACATATTCATAATATAAAATTAATAATAAATTCATTAAAATAAAGGGATGTAGGAGTTGATTAAGGATTATGGCAAATGATGATAAGTTATTGCGTCAATTGAAAATGAGAGAAATAGAATCTTATCAATGGCAAAAAGATGTAATTGGTCCTTTAAGTGAAGAATTCCAAGTATCCATTGATGAAGTAAATGATTTATTCGTAAATAATTTAGATATGAGTAATATTAATAATTTACATGCAACCTTTCAATCTGCTAATCATGAAGAAATTTTACTAAAATTATATTCAGATTTACACCTTAAATGGTTTATAGAAGTTTTAGAAATGATTACAGTTGAACAAGGAGATAAAATTAGAGTTCCTTTATCTAAAAGAATAGTTGAAGGAGAAGATTATGATAAAGTATTGCAAGAAGGTAGGAACCAATTATTTGCAATTTTAAATAAGAATAATATTGATTAATAAAAAAATTTTATTTTATAGGTAGTGAAAGTATAATGCTTAATAATCTAAAGAACATTTTTAGGAAAACTTCAATTCATGTTTGTATAGTTAATTGTGGTGGTTGTAACGGTTGTGATGTGGAATTAGTTGCCGTAACTTCTCCTAGATATGATTTAGAACAATATGGAATATATCTTCAAAATAATCCTCGTGAAGCGGATATAATCTTATTAACTGGTGCAGTTACAGATCATTGGAAAGACAATTTAAGAAGAATATATACTAAAATGCCAGAACCAAAACTTGTAGTTGCAATAGGTAATTGTCCTCAATCAGGGGATGTTTTTAACCAAGAAGGAGGAACAGTTAATGCACCAGCTTCAGATTTCATACCTATAGCTGCTGAAGTACCAGGTTGTCCTCCAAGACCTAATGAAATATTAGAAGCCATATTAGCTGTTGCACCAGGTGCAATGGAAGCTAGAGCGAATGAAAAAGATGATGAATAAAATAAAAGTTTAAAAGGGAGGGAATTTTCTCATGATATTACCAATTGGCCCAATACATCCAGGATTAAAAGAACCATTAAGATTAAAACTAAAAACTGAAGGGGAAAGAGTAATTGATGCTGAAATTGATTATGGTTATGTTCATCGTGGAATAGAAAAAATAATGGAAGGAAAAACTTGGCAAAAAGCTATCTATTTAGCAGAACGAGTCTGTGGAATTTGTTCATATGAACATACTCAAACATTTGCAGAAACAATAGAAAAGATTTGTGGAGTTCAAGCACCTTTAAGAGCACAATATTTACGTGTAATTACTAATGAATTAGATCGTGTACAATCACATTTACTAGCTAATTCAACATTCTTCAAAACAATGGATCATGAAACATTATATATGGATGTTTTAAGATTAAGAGAATATGCAATGGATGCAATAGAATTATTAACCGGTAACCGTGTTAATATGGGTTGGAATGTAATAGGTGGAGTTAGAATGGATGCTAAACAAGAACACTTAGATGCAATCCTAGAGAGAATATCTCATATAGAAAAAGACTTTGAAATACATAAAAGATTATTTGAAGAAGGACCACTAGTTGGTTTACGTTGTAAAGATGTTGGAGTAATGACAAGAGAAGAAGCAATAAAAGGCAGAGCAGTAGGTCCTATTGGTAGAGCAAGTGGATTAAAACATGATTACCGTGAACCACATCCAACATATCATGATTATTTTGATTTTAAACCAATATGGCGAAAAGAAGGAGATAATTTCGCAAGAACAATGAATCGTTACGATGAAGTAACTCAATCATTAGATCTTATACACCAAGCAATAGATAATATTCCAGAAGGGGATATAAGAATCCCTGTAGAAGTAGTTTCAGGTTATAAAGATTGGAGAAATGAAGCTCCTCGTGGAGAAGTAGCTTATATGATAGAAACCAATGGAAATCTTATAAAACATATAAGTATAAGAACTCCAAGTATAATGAATATTGATTCATGTGAAAATTTCATGTTAAAAAGAGTAGCAACTGTTGCAGATGCAGTAACCACATATGCTTCAGTAGATCCATGTTTAGCATGTGCTGAACGAGTAGTAGTTGATGTTAACACTGGAAAAACAACAGTTAACGATTTGTTTTAAAAAGAATTTAATTAAAAAAAAATAAGTATTAAGGTATAATAAAATGACTTCTGTAATATGGTATTTATATGAATTTGCAAAAAAAGCATGGATAGAAGGTTTTGCAAATGCAAAATCTGATGAAGATATTGCAAAAAAACCAGACAGATTCAGAGATTTCCCAACAATAATAAAAGAAAATTGTATAGGTTGTGGATCATGCACAGCATCATGCCCATCACCTACAGCAATAAAACTTATAAGGGATACTGATTCAAAAACTGGTGAAGGATTAACATATCCAATATTCAATAAATCTGCATGTATTCGTTGTGGATTCTGTGCAGAAGTATGTCCAAGTGAACCTAAAACAATACACTGCGGAGAAAACCATAATATTCATGATGAATTCATAATCATACCTAGAGAAAAAATGTACATGATTGATGATTTTTTATGCATAAGTTGTGGGAAATGTCATGATATATGTCCAGTTAATGCAATTAACATTCAAAATGATTATTATAAAGTAAATCAACTTAAATGTATTAAATGTGGAAAATGCCAAGAAGTATGTCCAGTTAAAGGGGCCATGAAAGGAATTTACATTCATGACCTAGAAGAACAGAAAAAAGTTATAAATTTAGTGGTTAAAACCATAGAAAACTATGTAGATGATCATAAAGCAGATTTACTGAAATTACCACAAGGTAAACTTTTAAAATTAAAACTCCCTATATCTAATTTCTGGGATGAAGCATTATCCTACTTAAATGATGAAGATGAATGTTTCTACACTGTTGAAAATGCTGTAGATCGTTTAACAATCAGGGTTATAACATGGGAATCTGATGAATGTAAAAAATGTCAAATGTGCATTCCAGATTGTCCAACAGAAGCAATAACATTTGATGAAGAAAAAGACACAATAGTAAGAGATAAAAATAAATGTTTAAGATGCAGTATATGTTATCAATCTTGTCCATTTGGAGTTATAAAATATTTCATAGCTAAAAATCATTTAGATAAAGAAGAAAAAATTATTAATATAACTTGTAAACCTTCAGATTTAGTAAATGATTTTAAAACAATCCAAAACAATGAAATTCAAGAGGAGGACAAATAAAATGGAATCTTTAACAAAAACACCAAGACCCCTAAGAGATTTTGCTGTAGATTGGGAAATAGATTACAGTAAATGTATGTACTGTGAAGATAAACCCTGTTTAAATGTTTGTCCAATTGAAGCAATTTCAATTGATCAAAAAACTAAAAATATTACAATATCAGATTCTTGTTTTGGTTGTGTACTATGTACTAATATTTGTCCTTATGATGCAATTAAAATAAATAAGAAATTAGCTGACCCTATCCGTGAAAATGCACCAAATATAAATACTAAATTATGTAGAGCTTGTGGGGCATGTGTACAAGCTTGTAAAACTGGAGCAATCCATTTAACTACAGAAGGTGATGGTGAATTTCATAGTGAAATTGATACTGATAAATGTATAGGTTGTGGTTTTTGTTTTAGATCATGCCCTGCTGATGCAATAAAATATGGTGAAATATTGCCTAAAGCTATAGAAGGTGGAAATGCCATAATTGTTCATCAAGATTCATGTATTGGTTGTATGACTTGTGTTAGAATATGTCCTTCAAAAGGAGCAATGAATGTTGGTACTAATAATCTTCCTTATATAAATCCTTCTTACTGTGCACGTTGTGAAGAATGTGTGAGTGTTTGTCCTTCTAATTCTATAAGTTACACTAATAGAGATGATGCTTTTGAAATATATAATAGATTAAAATCATTAGATTTATGTAAAGAAATTCTAGATAGAGACTCTTTAGCATTATCTGAAGATGTTATAGAAGTGGATACTGTTCTTGAAGAAATGAGTATGAAATTTGAGGATTTAAAAGGTAATGAAGTTGAAACTGCTTCAGATTCAGAATTCTTAAGAATTAATGTTACTGATACTTTTAAAAATAATTTAAATTCTTATACTAATGATGACATTACTGTTGACAGAGTATGTGATTTAGTACAATTCTATCCTCCTAATAGGACTATTACAGTTAATGAAAACAATTGTATTGGTTGTGGATTATGTTTAGAAGTATGTCCTGTAAATGCAATTGAAGATAATTTACCTAATCCAATAATCATTGGAGAAAATTGTGTATATTGTGGTCAATGTGTGAAAGTTTGTAATTTTGATGCAATAAATTTAATTGAAGATTACTATGATGGAGATAAAGATAAATTATATTTCTGTAGACGAAATATTGAAGGTTTACGTGATGGAAAATTCACTATAGAATCAAATAATTGTCAAGCATGCGGGGTATGTGTTAATCAATGTCCTGTTGATGCTTTAAAATTAATAAATGATAATATTGAATGTGATTTGAGTAAGTGTATTAATTGTAGAGAATGTGAATCCATTTGTCCAGTTAATGCAATAAAAATTCATGTAACCCAATAAAAATATTTTATTAAATATGTTAAAACCTAAAATGTGGAGTTGAGAAAAATTTCTAGAAAATCATTTATAACAGATTGTGAGGGACCATTAACTTTAAATGATAATGCATTTGAAGTTGCAGAAAAATTCATACCTGAAGGTGGAAAATTTTTCAAAATTTTAAGTAAGTATGATGATTGTCTTGTAGAAGCTAATCATCCAGGATACCATGCTGGTGACACACTTAAATTAATAGCACCATTTTTTAAAGCATATGATGTAGGTAATCAAGATTTAATAAATTATTCTAGAAAAAATGTTAATTTAGTTTATGGTGCGGATAATACTTTAAATTATGTGAAGGATAAAGTTCATTCATTTATTGTAAGTACAAGTTATGGTCAATATATACAAGCTTTATGTGATAATACTCATTTCCCTTATGATAACACTGTTCATACTCATTTAGATTTAGATAATATGCCTATTAATGAAAAGGATAAACAAGAATTAAAAATATTTCATGATGATATACTAAAATTAAATCCTCAAGATATAGATCAATTTCATAAATTAGATCAAATTTTCTTTGACAAATTACCAAAAATGGATATTTATGATTTAGTAAAAACTGTTGATACTGTTGGTGGTGAAGGAAAAAGACAAGCCGTAAAAAGAATACTTAAACGTGAAGATTTACCTGCAAACAATTTAATGTATATGGGAGACAGTATAACAGATGTTGAGCCATTAGAATTTGCTAAAAAAAATGGTGGTCTTGCTATTGCATTTAATGGTAATTCTTATGCTATTGAAGCAGCAGATATAGCAATTATTAGTGATAATACTATTGTAACTTCTTTACTTGTAGATTTACATGCTCGTTACGATAATGATTATGTTCGTGAATTTGTCCAAAGATACTCTGAAAAAGGCCATGCAGAAGCATTTTTTATCATGTTAAATGATGAGGAATTAGTTGTTAAATTTGATAAGGAATATCAAAGAAAAACACTACCTTTAATAGAAATTATAACCGATGAAAATAGAGAATACTTAATCCAAGAAAGTATGAAAATGAGACAATCTATTCGAGGAACAGATATTGGTGGATTAGGTTAAAAAAAAGATTTAATAGAAGGTAAAATATTTATGGATTATACAGATAAAGTAGAAGATACATTTTTTGAATCAATGAATGGTAAATATATTAGAGCATTAATAACTGCAGAAGATTGGGATACAGTTCGAAATGCTGCTTATGATTCTACCTCAACACCAAGTGCAGTTATAGGTAGAGTTGAAGCAGGAGTTGAATCTTTTGTAGATCCAAGTGCAACACCTGATGGAAGACCAGGTGCTATTTGTCAATACTGGTTTGGTTTAGATAACCTCGAAAAATTTGAGGTAGAATTATCTTACAGAATTAGACAAGATATACTTGTTAAACCTTTCACTAAAATGTTTAATGTAACAAATAATCCTGAAGGTTACATTGAAATGATGAGAAATGTAGGACATTGTGGTGATGGTTTTGAATGGGAAATAAATGAATATAATCGAGAAATGATTAATGTTCCTATAGCAGTACCTGACTTCCAAATCGAATCTAAATTTGGTTATGCTGATGGTATAATGGGTGGAAATTATTGGTATTTCTGTGAAACTAAAGAAGCTGTTTTAGAAGCAGGAAAATTAATCATGGATGAAATTATGGATGTTCCTGGAGTAATTGCTCCTTTTGGAGTTTGTTCAGCTGCTAGTAAACCTGAAACTAATTATCCTTGGATAGGTCCAACTTCAAATCATCCTTACTGTCCTTCATTAAAAAATAAATTAGGTGAAGAATCTAAAGTCCCTAATGGAGTTAATTATATTCCTGAAATAGTTTTAAATTCTGTGAATCAAAAACAATTAAATTTAGCAATAAAAAATAGTGTAGATGCAATACTCGAAGTACCTGGAGTTTTACGTATATCTGCAGGTAATTTTGGAGGAAAACTTGGCGATAATACAACTAACTTGTTAGACATCTTAAAATAAAAAAATAACACAAAGGTAAAATTCACATGACTAATAATGAAGATAAAAATCAATATTTAAGATCTGATACAAATATGCCCAAACCTGATGTTGTGATGGATGATGATTTAAAAGTAAAAGTCATAGGATTTGGAGCTTTAAATTTAGATAAACTATTTTATGTAGATGAAATCGTAGGTCCCGATGAAGAAACATTTATTAAATCTGAAACATCATCACCAGGAGGATCAGCAGCTAATACTATGATTGCTTTATCCAAACTGGGATTACCAACATCTTATATTGGTAAAATTGCAACAGATGATGATGGTGATATGTTAGAAATGAATTTAGCAAAAAGTGGAGTATTCTTAAACCATTTAATCTATGCTGAAGAAGGTCATTCTGGGAAAGTTTTAGGATTTGTTGATAAAAATGGTGTTAGATCTTTATATGTTGATCCTGGAGTAAACGATGATATAGTTATTAGTGAATTAAATCATTATTTTATAAATCAAACAAAAATTTTACATTATACTAGTTTTGTAGGTGAAAGTTTTCATGCTCAAAATGAGTTATTAGATAAATTAAATGATTCAGTAATATTAAGTTTTGATCCAGGAATGTTATATGTTAAAAAAGGAGTTAATGGTTTACGTAAAATACTTCAAAGGACCAATATACTTTTAATAAATAAAAATGAGTTAATGTTATTATTTAAAGATTATTTTTGTGAAAAATTTAATTTAAAAGAAGAAGATAATTTAACTTTTAGAGATATTAGTGTTCATTTATTAGATGAAGGTATAGACACAGTAGTTGTTAAAAACGGAAGTAAAGGTGTTTATGCTATAAATAGTTTACAAGAAGTAAAAATCCCTGCATATGAAGTGGATGTAGTTGATACTACTGCTGCAGGAGATTGTTTTAATGCAGGATTTTTATATGGTTATTTAAATAAATATTCTTTAGAAAATTCATGTAAATTAGGTAATTGGGTCGCATCTTTATCTATAAGTGGTAAAGGTCTAAATAATCTTCCAAATAAAAAAGATTTAGAAGAATTTGAAGCTTTATTAAAATAAATTAATAAAATATAATGAAGGTAAAGGACATGGAAATTAGATTTAAAAAGGACATTGAAGAATTAAAACGGGAAATAGTCCTTAAATCTGTGGATTTGGATGAGAATAAAGAATTAAAAGTCAATATTGATGATTATCATAATATTGATAAATATATTAATATTTCTCCACGTTGTGTTAGATGTAATCTGTGTGTTGAAGAATGTCCTGTAGATGCAATACGTTCATCGAATGCAGGTATACGTGCAAAAATTTTAGATAATTGTGTGAAATGTGAAATATGCGCCCAATCATGTCCAATTTCAGCAATATATGTATTAGAAGGTAATACTAAAGTTATAAATAATGAAAATGTAATTTATGATATAACTGAAGTTAAAGTTCCTCATAGAATAGTTAGAATGGAAGAAATAGGTTTTAATAGGGAAAATTGTATAATGTGTGGAACTTGTACTAAATATTGTCCTACTGATGCTATACAAATGAGATCTAAACTTTACATAGAAGAAAAAACAGGTAAAATATATCCTGAAATGGATGATGAACATAAATATCCATTTATTAATGAAGATTTATGTGTAGGTTGTGGATCTTGTGCTAATTTATGTACACAAGAAGTAATTAATTTAAAACGTTATGTGGGACCTGTACAAATTTATAATAAAATACATGTTGATGATGATTTATGTGTAGGATGCTTTTTATGTGAAGAAAATTGTCCTACAGGAGCAATAAAAGTAATTGATGGTAAAGCGGTTTTACAAGATAATAAATGTATTAGATGTCAAGAGTGCACTATACGGTGTCCTGTAAGAGCATTAGAAATGAAACCAATAGAGTAGATGTATAAAATTTATAAATAATTAAATTTAAAAATTTTTTGAGGTAATTAATAATGAAAGCAAAACAAATGATGGATAAAAATTTCATATATGGAACTGTTAATGATTCCATAAATGATGTAAGTAAAATCATGGAAGATCATAAAGTATTCACTTACCCTATTCTTGATTCTGATATGAAATTAGTAGGATGGGTAACAAGTTTAGATATTACAAGAGGTTTAAGAGAAAATAAAGATATTGTATCTGAAGTAATGCACTCATTTGAAGAAGTATGGACAATATATGAAGGAGAACAAGCACGTTTAGCTGTAATTGAAACTACTAATCGTAAACTTGTAAGTATTCCAGTTTTAAATAAAGAGGACCAAGTAATAGGAATCATTAGATCTTTTGATATGATTAAAACTTTCAGTGACTTATATGATATTAAAGTTTATAAATTATATGAAGCAATGTTAAAAAGTTTAAAAGGCGTAAATTGGCAAGATTTAATGGAAGCTTCAGCAGTTGTATCCACTAAACAAACAGGTATAAAAATAACTCCTGAAGAGTATGAAGAAAACATTAAAAAAGCTACTTTCGGTGAAGCAATTTGGGCTACACGTGGTTTAGAAAATTTCTTTGCAGGTTTAATTAGTGTAGGTGAACTAGTTATAGCACGTAAAATTGGAAGAGCACGAAAATAAATTTATCATATTTTCATTTAATAGTTTTTTTAGGATAAATAAATTTTTTTAGTGCTTTCATTATTAACAAAAAGAATTTTAATTTAATAAATTTTTTTTAAAAAAATAGAAAATTTAGAGGAGTGTATTGTTTAATCTAATCTATTTTTGAAAAAATAAAATTTATAATGAACTTTTTGGTTTTTTAAAAAAATTTATAAAAAAATTATTAAATTTAAAATATTTTATTTAATTAGTAATATTAAATTTTATAAATAATTATGACAATATATAATAAATAATATAAATTAAAAATTGATTTTTATGAGAACTTATAACGAATATGAAGGAAAAACTGTCCTTGTGACAGGTGGAGCAGGATGTGTTGGTAGTAACTTAACAAAAGCTTTATCAGAATTAAATGCTGAAAAAGTAATTATTTTAGATAATATGTCTTCTGCTTATGAATGGAATGTTCCTGATTATGATCAAATAGAACTTATTGAAGGGGATATTCGTGATGATGAAGTCTTAAAAAGAGTATTTAAACAAAGTCCAGACATTGTTTTCCATTTAGCTGCTCACTTTGCAAATCAAAATAGTGTAGATATGCCTGAAACAGATTTAATGGTAAATGGTTTAGGAATGTTAAAAGTTTTACAATACTCCCAACTCACTAATGTAAATAGATTCATATTCTCAAGTAGTGGATGTGGAGTATATGGTTTAGACAGTAAAATGCCATTTAAAGAAGATGACATTTCAATCTCCTTACACACCCCATACCAAGTAACAAAATTACTTGGTGAACTATATACTAATTACTTCCATAACCTTTATGATTTACCAATAGTAAATGCAAGATTCTTCAATGTATTTGGTCCCGGAGAAGTACCAGGAAAATATAGAAATGTAATACCTAACTTTTTTTATTGGAGTATGAATAATCTCGCTTTACCAATTACAGGAAATGGAACAGAAACTCGTGACTGGACATTTGTAGAAGATATAGTAAGTGGATTACTTGCAATGGGTATAGAAGAAGAAGCAATAGGAGAAGCTATTAACTTAGGGTCTGGACAAGATCATCGAGTAATAGATATGGCTAATAGAGTAAATGAATTAACTGGAAATACAGAAGGAATAGCATATGCAGAACGCCGTAATTGGGATGCAAAAACTAAACTTTTAAGTTGTATAGATAAAGCACATGATATTCTTGGATACAAACCAACTGTAAGCTTTGATGATGGACTCATAAAAGTACATGAATGGTTTGAAAACAATTGGGAAGACATTCAAAAATCAGCAGAATTTGATTAAACATAGAAAAAGGGAAATTTTTTTAAAAAAGGGGAATTTTCCCTCTTTTATAACTATTTTTTATTTATATCAATATATTCAAATCCACATTCACTACAAGTTTCATCATTGAAACAGATTACACCACCACAATTTTCACAAGTGTACTTATCTAAATCCATTTTTAAAATTTTACCAATACCTGAATTTTCTAATTTTTTACAATTATCAACTGTGCTTAATCCATATCTTTTCTTTGAATTTTTATCATGTTTCTTAATTAATTTACAGGGGAATTCACTGCATCGTTGACAATATTTAAAATTCTTTTTATCAAAACAATTTTTAATCTTACATTTTAAACTACTTTTACTTTTACCAGAATCACTAATTCTACAACCTGGACAAGCATTATCATTTTTTAAATGTTTTTCACATAATAGGCAGTTAAAACCACAAGGAGCAAAATATTCATTTTTTATAATTTCAGGCATTTTCATAAATTTTCAAAACCTTTTACTTTTTAGTTTAATTTAATCTTTTTTCCAAATTTTTCTAATATATATCCTAATATTAATATTAAAATTAATATGATAAAAATATAGATGATTACATTACTTAAACCTAATTTATCAATATCTAAAAAGAAATAAGGGTACAAAGAATTTCCACTATTTGGTCCACTAAAAATTTTTGTCCCAATAAAGAATGCTCTAAAATAAATACCTATTAAATATGCTATAAATGGTATTAAACAATAATAAATACTTTTAATATTTAAAGAATCCTTTTTAGCAAATATTAACCAATCACATACAAATAATATTGGCACAATTAAATGAAATATGAAATTTTCCATTCCATAATTAATAAGACTTGTATGATAATTAGGAAATATAATTAAATTATAAGTTAATGACACTATAAAAATGGAGACAATTATGATATAATAAATAATATTTATTATTCTTTCTTTATTTACATTATATGTTTTTTTATTTATGTTTTTATATAAATAAAATATTGAAAAGATTATACAAGCAATATTTGTTAAAGTAGTGTAAAAATATAATTTAACTGTACTATTTGGAAATTTAGTAATAGATTCATAAATACCCCATAATCCAATTATAATAATTAAAATTTTCATTAAATTAGAAATTATGATTTTGTTTTTCAAATTTAAGACCTCTTATATTATATGTTAATCCTTTTTGTTTTGCATATATAAAATAATTATTCTTTCTAAAATTTAATTAATTTCACATTTAATTTTAATAAAAAATTATAATTACTAGAAAAAACCAAAAATTAATTTAATTAATAAAAAAATTAAAAAGGACTTAACTGCATATGAAAATTTTAGTATTACAAGAATCTGACTGGTTAAAAAGAAACCCTCATCAACAACATCATCTTATGGATCGAATGGATGGGAGAGGACATCAAATAAGAGTTATTGATTATCCAATCGATTGGTCTAATGATAAAGAGAGTAATGGATTAATCTATAACCGCGAAGAACATAATAATGTTTGTAAAGTCAACCCAAAAACAAATATTACTGTAATACGTCCAAGTTTCATAAAAATTAAAGGATTAAATTATGTAAGTATGTATTTCACTCACCAAAAAGAGATTAAAAAACAAATATTAGAATTTAAACCAGACATTATTTTAGGATTAGGATTACTTAATTCTTATACTGGAAGTAAACTAGCAAAGAAATACAATATACCATTTGTATACTATTTAATAGATAATTTATATGCATTAATTCCTGAAAAAATCTTTCAAGGCATAGGAAAACAAGTTTTCACTAAATCATTAAAAAATTCTGATTTAGTAATAACAATTAATCAAAAACTATCAGAATTAGCAATATCCCTAGGATCTAATCCAGATAAAACAATATTAATTGATGCAGGTATAGATTTAAAAAAGTATAATCCTAAATTAGATGCTTCAAAAATTTATGATGAATATAATATCCAATCAGATGATATAGTTCTCTTTTTTATGGGATTTATTTATAATTTTGCTGGAATGAAAGAATTAGCTAAAAAATTAGGGGAAAATAAGGAAAAATATTCTAAAATGAAAATTTTAATTGTAGGTGATGGGGATGCCTATGAAGACTTACTAAAAATAAAAGAAGAATATAATCTTAAAGATCAACTTATTCTCACAGGACGTCAACCTTATATTAAAATACCTGAATTTTTAGCATCATCAACATTTTGTTTGCTTCCTGCATATAAAGATGAAGAAATAATGCAAGATATTGTACCAATTAAGTTATATGAATATTTAGCAATGCAAAAAGTCGTTATTGCAACTAAACTACCTGGAATTTATAATGAATTTGGTGAGAATCATGGTATTGTTTATGTGGATAATGCATGTGAAGTTCTTGATACTGTACAAAATATATTAAATAAAGGGGAATATGATGAAATAGCTAAAAATGGTAGAGAATTTGTTAAAAGTAGTGATTGGGAGATTAAAGTTAATGAATTTGAAAATGCATTAAATGAATTAATATAAAAAACTTTATATTACTAAAAGTAGTATATAATTAATATTAATTGGAGGTCATTAAATGAAAGATGAAGTATTCTATGGTAAAAGCATGCAACGTGTTAAAGATGATAATGAAGAATTATACCAAGCTATTGTAGATATAAATAATGCAGTATGGGATGGAAAAGCATTAGATTATAAAACACAAAAATTAATAGCTATTGGAATAGCAGCATCAAATTCAGATACTAGAGCTATCAAAAAACAAATGGAAAGTGCTAAAAAGGAATTAGGCATCACTCGTGATGAAATTTTAGATGTATTAAAAGTGGTTTTATTAACTTCTGGAATGCCACCATTTAATAAATCCTTATCTGTACTTAATGAAGTATTCTAATACTATTTTTTTATAATTATTTATTTTTTCATTTTTTATTATTTTTTTCTATTTCTCATTTTTTTTAATTTTTAACAATTCTTAAAAAACTTTTTTATAAAATAAAAACTATAAGTTATTAGTATAATTAAAAGAATAATTTAATATAATATTTATAAATTAATATGAAATTAGTATTTTTTAGGAGAATTGTTAAATGATAATGTGGGATGAAGAAAAAGAAACCATACAAAGAGATGACTTAGAAGAGTTGCAATTGAAAAAATTACAAGACACTGTTCATCAAGCTTATGAACGTGTACCTTATTATCATAAAAAATTTAATGAAATTGGATTATACCCAGAGGATATTGAAACATTAGAAGATATTACTAAAATACCATTCACTACTAAAGATGATTTACGTGAAAGTTATCCTTTTGGTATGTTTGCAGTTCCTAAAAAGGAAATTATAGAAATTCATTCATCTTCGGGTACAACAGGAAAACCAGTTGTTTCAGGTTATACACGAAAAGATTTGGATACTTGGGCAACAATAATGGCACGTGGATTAACAGGTATGGGTCTTGGGGATGAAGATATTCTTCAAAATACACATGGTTATGGATTATTCACTGGAGGATTTGGAGTACATTATGGGGCGGAAAAAATCGGAATTACTGTAATACCTATAAGTACTGGTCAAACAAAACGTCAAATTGAAATAATGAATGATTTTGATATTACTGGGTTAATATTTACACCATCTTACGGTTTACATATGGCAGAAGTTGCAAAAGAAGAAGGAATTAATCCAAAACAATTAGGGATAAAAGCTATTGGTTTTGGGGCTGAAATGTGGACTGAAGAAATGAGAAAACGTATAGAAAAAGAATATAATACTGAAGCTTATAATATTTACGGTTTAACTGAAATTATGGGTCCCGGAATAGGTGTAGAATGTGAAGCACAAAATGGTTTACATATTGCAGAAGATTATTTCTACCCTGAAATTGTTGATAGTAAAACAGGTAAACAACTTCCAGGGGGAACTGAAGGAGAATTAGTTTTAACAAATCTTGAACGGGAAGGAATGCCAATTTTAAGATTCCGTACTAAAGATATCACAACCCTACATTATGAAACATGTGAATGTGGTCGTACTTTTACAAGAATGGAACGTATCAAAGGAAGATATGATGATATGATTAAAGTAAAAGGAGTTAGTGTTTTTCCTTCACAAATTGAAAAAGCATTACTACACGTAAGTGAAGTTGAACCTCATTATCAAATAATTGTTACTCGTCCAGATATAATGGATCAAATGGAAATAAAAGTAGAAACATCTCCTGATTTATTTAGTGATGATGTAACTAAAATGGTGAATTTACAAAAAACAATTGGGGACTATGTGCAAAACGAAATAGGTTTACGTGCAAAAATTACCTTAGTAGAACCTCATACTCTTCCACGTTTTGAAGGAAAAGCAAAACGTGTTTTAGATAAAAGAAATTTTAATTAAAAAAAACTTTTCAGGTGTTTTTTTATTATGTCAAATGATAACGAAATGATTAAACAATTAAGTATATTTTTAGAAAATAAAAAAGGACGGTTATATAAAGCATTAGATGTTTTAGCTAATGCAAATATTAATATTAGAGCTTTATCTTTAGCAGATACTAGTGATTTTGGTATATTACGTTTAGTTGTTCAAGACCCAATTAAATGTAAAGAGGAATTAGAAAAACATAACTTTACAGTTAAGGTTACTTTAGTAGTTGGTGTTCAATTAGATGATACTCCTGGTGGTTTAAGTAAAATTTTAAAAATAGTACAAGATAATAATATGAATCTTGATTATTTATATGCTTTTACTCATGAAAAATCAGAAAAAGCTATTCTTTTATTATGTACTTCAAATCTTGAAAATCTTACCAATATTTTAAAAGAAAATGATGTAATAATTGTTCCAGCTGATGAAGTATATAACTTATAATACTCAAATTATTTTTTGTGATGGATTTTTATGAAAATAACATGTATAGGTGCGGATATATCAAATAATGATGTATCATGTAGTGAAAATTTAATATCTAATTTAAAATCTGATATTCCCAAACTATTAAAAAAAGGAGCTATTAAAGCAGGATTAACTAATATTACTGGTGATGATGTAGTAATTTCTGCTATTGTAAATGATGAAGATTTACCATTAATCAATAAGGAAATAGTTAATATATTAAGAGATAATGCTGAAGATATTGGTGATATTGGAGGTGTTGGGAAAACATCTGAGGAAGCAGGTGAAGGGATTAGTTATGCAACTGCGAATATTCGAGAGGATAGATTTCCTGATGCCGTAATATTACATTTTGATACTTATGGAGGGGAATCATTTGTTGCACATGTTGCAGAAAGTGCAATACAAGCTGCTAAAGGAATAAGTTCTTGCACTGATGTTTCCATTTTAAATAGTGAAGATATTAATGAGATACCTGGTGTTGGTTATGTGGGTAATGAAACCGATGATCCTGTAATAGTTGCTACTGTGGAAGATTTAGAACAAATAGGTGTGATTAGTGGAGCAATGATAGGTGCAAGTTTAGGTTGTAAAAACACTTATCTTGTAAAGCGTCATACTCCATGTAATGTTATACCTGGTAGTGTGCTTGTTTCCGCAACTGCATTTACAAATGGTAATATTATAGATTTAGCTGTACCATTTGAGAATAAAACTAGAATCCTTAAATAAAATACTTTTATATTTTTTTCATTTATTTAATTTAATTCATTTAAATCTTAAAAAACTTTTAATATTACTAATGATAAATATTAGATTAACAATTATGATTAAAAGATTTATTATAAAAATTATAAAATAAGAGGTTAATGTTTATGATATTATTAGATAAGGATACAAGAGCCTTAGTTCAAGGAATTACAGGTAAACAAGGTTCTTTCCATACAAAACAAATGTTAGATTACAATACAAATATTGTTGCTGGAGTTACACCAGGTAAAGGTGGTCAAGAGTTATATGGGGTTCCTGTTTATGATAGTATAGAACAAGCTGCAAGTAACGAGGATTTAAACACTAGTATAATATTTGTACCTGCACCATTTGCTAAAGATGCAGCTTTTGAATCAATTAAACATATGGATCTTGTAATTATCATTACAGAACACATTCCAGTCCATGACAGTATGCAAATCATGGAATATGCTAATCGTAAAGGAAAAACAGTTATAGGTCCAAACACTCCAGGAATTATATCTCCAGGTATAGGTAAACTTGGAATAATGCCAACTCATATTTTCGAACCTGGAAATGTTGGAGTAATAAGTCGTAGTGGAACTTTAACCTATGAAATAGCATCACAATTAACTAATGCAGGAATCGGACAAAGTACTTGTTTAGGGATTGGAGGAGATCCAGTAATAGGTACAAAATACACTGAGATTTTACAAAAATTTGAGGATGATCCAGATACTGATAAAATTGTATTAATCGGTGAAATTGGAGGAAATGCAGAAGAAAAAGCTGCAAAATATATAGAAGAAAACATCACTAAACCAGTAGTAGGGTTTATTGCAGGATTAACAGCACCTCCAGGAAAACGTATGGGTCATGCAGGAGCAATTATTGAAGAAGATAGTGGAACTGCATTATCTAAAATTAAAGCATTTAATGATGTTGGAGTAGAAGTTGCAAAAAGACCATCTGAGATAGTAAACTTATTAAACAAAGTTTAAATAAACTCTTATTTTTTTCTAATTTTTTAAAAAATATGAAAACTAATTTTAAAAATATATTTTTCTTTAAAATTTTCTTTTAAAGGTATTGATAATAATGAATAAAGAAGAAATCATCCAAAAATTATTTAATGGTGAAATGAAACTTTATCAAATAGATAAATTCACAAAAGATGCTACTGAAGCTTTAGAAATTCGTCGAGAATTCATTGCTCAAAAAACTAACACTGATTTAAGTTATATTGGTTCATATAATATTGATATGAATACTGCAATGAAAAAAAATATTGAAAATCCTATAGGTACAGTGCAAATTCCATTAGGTGTTATAGGGCCATTAAAAATAAACGGAGAATCATGTACTAAAGAATACTATGTACCTTTAGCTACATCTGAAGGAGCATTACTAGCTAGTATTAATCGTGGGGCAAGTACTATAACAGCTTCTGGTGGATGTAATGCTAGGGTTATTAGTGATAAGATGACTCGGGCTCCTGTAATTAAAGTAGAAAATAGTGTAGAAGCTATAAAAGTTAAAACATGGTTTGAAGATAATTTCTCTAAAATTAAAGAAGTAGCAGAGTCAACAACTTCTCATGGTAAATTAATAAAAATAGATCCAATATTAATTGTGGGAGCATATGTTTATCCTAGATTTGTTTACAGTACTGGTGATAGTATGGGAATGAATATGGTTACAATCGCTACTGATAAAGTTTTAAAATTATTATCTGAAGAAACTAATGCTAAACATATTGCTTTAAGTGGTAATGCTTGTGTTGATAAAAAACCTTCTCATATGAATTTAATAGAAGGGCGAGGAAAAACTGTTGTGGCAGATATTTTAATTCCAGAAGAAATTGTTGAAAAAAAATTAAAAACTACTGCAGAATCAATAGTTGAAGTAAATATTGCTAAAAATTTACTTGGAAGTGCAGTTTCAGGGACAATGGCATTTAATGCTCAATATGCAAATATGGTCGCAGCAATATTTTTAGCAACAGGACAAGATTTAGCACATGTTGTTGAAGGATCATTAGGCATAACTCATGCTGAAAATCGTAATGGAGATTTATATTTCAGTGTAAATATGCCTGATTTACCATTAGCAACAGTTGGTGGGGGAACAAGATTAGAAACCGCTAATGAAGGGTTAAAAATTTTAGGATTAAATGGTTCCGGATCAGTTCGTGACTTTGCTGAAGTAGTAGTTTCAACAGTTATGGCTGGAGAATTATCTCTTATAGGTGCTTTAGCAGCAGGACATTTAGCACGTGCTCATGAACAATTAGGAAGATAATTAAAAATTTATTATTTCCCTAAAAAACTTTTTTTTAAGTATAATTAAAGGATTATTTTTAAGATGAATAAAAAAGATAATGTTAATTTTGATGATTTGGATTTAGACTTTGAAGATTTAGAATCTTTAGGCTTAATGGATGATTCTGAATTTCCGGAATTAGAATTAGAAACAGATAATATATTAATGAATTTAAGTATAAAAAAAGATTATAGTAAAATTAAAGATAAATCTGAACGTAAAAAAGAATTTATTAAAGATTTACATAAATTTATAGATCAGTTTGCTAATACTCCAGAATCTGATGATTTCATTAATTATTATGATTTATAAAAATTATATTTTTCTATTTTTTTTATTGATCTATGTCAAAAACTTTTTCAACATTATTTTTATGTATTTGAAAAGCTTCTTCAACAGTCATTATTTCGTTTTGAATAAAATTCAATGTTCTTTTTGGTACAGTTTTAGGACCTAATACCATTCCAGGATGTTCATCTTCATCAAAAAAATCTGTTTCCATAAAAAATCGTGTACCTTTTTTTAAAGCTTCAATAATATTAGTTTTATTAGTGGTTATGCTTGGAACAATTCCAAAATTTTCTTCTTTCAAAACATGAGCCTCTGCGTGGTGTTTTATAAGTTTATTTTTATTAAACCCAATTTTATCTGCAATTTTTGCTATTTCTTCATATTTTTGAGGTGTGAAATCTTCTGTATGTAACATCACAGGACAGTTTAAATCTTTACCTAATTTTAAACAGTATTCTAAGATTTTATTATGGTACTTTAATTCCTCTTCTTCAACAGGGTAATGGGGTCTTCCTATTTCACCTATTCCTAATGCATTACCTTTTTCTATTTCTTTGCTGCCATAATTTATTGCTTTTATTATTCTTTTGTATGCTTCTTGGTATGTTTTTCCTGCTCTTATTAAGTTTGAATATTCTGCTGGGTGAACTCCAAGGAAACTGTATGCATGAACAGGTGTTTCTTTGTTTATTAGGTCTACATATTCATTATTTAAGTCCATTCCTTTTTCATAATTTGTGGGTTGGCCAAAATTCCATGCAGGTTTGTTTGGTATTATCATTACTCGACCTCCATTATTGTAGAATATTTTTGCTATTTTTAAGGGTCCTTTCCCATTAATAGGATCTACATGTATATGGGTATCTGTAATTGGAATTTCTAAAGGATTAGGTATCATAATAATTATATTTTTTTATTAAGTTAATGTTGTTTGTTTAGTTTGATCTTGTTTTTCATATCCGATTTTATCTAAAACTTCTTTTACATTTACTTTTGTTAAAAAACATCCATCTTGTGTTAATAATACTCCTTGAGGTGCAAAATCTGATAAGTTCATCATCATTAAGTTTAAATCTTCATAACATGCTATTCCTACTACTGCTTTAAAGTGTTGTTCTTTTATAATCCTTTCAATGAAACTACTTCCAGGAACGATAAATACAGTATAACCCATGGGTTCTGCTTCTGATTTAATAATACCAATACTACATCTACCACATTCAGTACATTCTACACCAGTTTTTGTAAGCTTTGCTTCACAGTCTGCTGCTCGAAGACAGTGAGGTAAAAATATTAATTTTTCATCATTTGGAATTTTATTGAATTTTTTTTCATTTACCTTGTTTCGTAATTCAACACCAATATGATCTACTAATGTCTTATCAAGTCCTAAACTTTTTGAAAATTTTTTCAATGGAGAATAAAAAGCATCTAATCCTAATAACATAACTTTTGGAAATATTAAAAGATTTTTTTTAATTAATATTTTACCTAATACTAATGTTATAATTAAAATTAATAATAGTAATATAATGCCTATTGTTATTAGTTCTCCTAAAAATATAAATATTGATTCTGTAATCATTTTAATTTTAAATCCTATAAATTAGTTATTAATATTTTAATTTTTATTATATAAATCATTATTTAAATTTTAAATTTAATCAATATATATTTCAAAGTTTTATTTTTATACTATAAAAAAAAGGGGTTTTTAAATGGATATTATTAAAACTTTTTAATTTCATAATCTTTTAAATTTCCTTTAATATTTACTCCATTTGCAGATTTAAAAATTTCTAAACCAGTTAAACTATCACAACTACATAATATGTCTTGTTCTGGATGTGTGCCGGGTATTATATTACAATCTAAACGGATATTTTCACCTACACTTATTACCATTTTTAATCTTTTGCTTGAGGGGTGATTTTTAGGTAAAACTATTATTGGTGAATCCATGTCTCGTGTAAGGTAAATTAAGGATTTTATTCCTTTTTCAAATTTTTCTCCTGTTCCGAATGCGCTAACAGCAATTAAGTCTCCAGGTTCTAAAAATTGAACAATTTCATCATTTTCTGGTGTTCCAAGAAAAATCATTTTTTTATCAGATAGTTTAACTATGCCTACAGTACCAGTATTTCCTTTTAAAAATAATATTTCCTCAGGTTTTAATTTTATATTTGTTTCTTTAGTGTTCATAAGTTTATGTGGTCCTTAAATATTTGTTTATTTAAAAAAATTAGTTTGTTTATTATATTTTTAAAAATGTAAAAAAAAAGGTTTTATTTTAAAATATTTAATGAAGTAATATTATTCATTTGATTCTACATTATCACTTTGGCAGGAAGGACATACAACATGTTTTCCAATTCCTTTAAATTCATTTCCACAATCTAAGCATCGATATCTTTTTGTTTTTAATTTTTTCATATCTATTTCAGCCATTGGGCCTCCACCACTACACATTAATATCACCTTTTTATTCTTTTATTGTATTATTATATTTTTTTTGAAGTATTTATTTTTTTTGTTGATTAATTATTTTTTATCTATTAAAATTAAATAGAATAATTTAAAAATAATTAGTTCTTAAATATTATATAGTATTAATAAATTATTTTTTTAAAAGGTGGTGATTAAAGTATGGTGGAGAATCATAATATTTGTCCTAAATGTGGATTTAAAAATTCTTCTGATGCTAAGTTTTGTCGTAAATGTGGAACTAATTTAATTCAATCTGCTACTCCTTCTTTTAATCAGTCTAATGTGACTAAAATAACTCCTGATTCTAAGAAAGATGAAAATAAGAAGTATCTAATCATTGGTGCAACTATTATTATTTTGGTTGTAATTGTTTGTTGTACATTTTTATTAGTTAGTTCTTCAGGTACTGGTTCTACTTTTAGTAGTGGTTTAATTCCTAGTTCTCAGTCTGGTTCTAGTTCTTCTAATGTTCAAAGTAGTCAGTCTGGTTCTAGTTCT
>ENA-UOOM01000295-UOOM01000295.1-fermentation-metagenome-genome-assembly--contig:-NODE-295-length-60949-cov-33.560778_pt1 | contig 60949 bp, 53 predicted proteins | sample MGYA00245781_ERZ724031 | MGnify/ENA primary metagenome ERZ724031 (study PRJEB28704, sample SAMN03018317) | fermentation metagenome | biome: anthropogenic terrestrial biome; feature: soil; material...
AATAGCAAAAGTATAATATACTGGTGTAATTATGATTGAAATCATGCCCAATGTAATTATCTCTCTCGTCTTGCTTTATTGCATTGTCTATCTATTGGGTTACTTTGCAAACACAAAACAATGGATAGATAAGGTAAGCGGAAGCAAGAAAGAGATAACTACTTCGCTTTCCTTAAAAGATATATTCAGCTTTTTGCTTAAGATATCTTCAGCGACAAACTCTAAGATTGCTTTCTTTGACGGGAAGCAATGCATCATCAAGATAAAACCGAATATAGATCACTTTGGTCTGGTTGTTAGAATAGTAATCCGGGATAATGGAAGCTCACGAAGCGTTATCATCTATGGATTCTATGTTTTACCCATGCTGGTTAAGACAGCAATAAATCGTGAGTTAACAGACATTGAGTACAAACTTCGCATTATGGAGCTTTATAAATAGAGGAGCTTAGATTGGACTTTCCCACCTTTCATAACCTGGCATGACGGGTAAAAAGCCCGAAATCAATAGCAGCCTTGAGTGTTTTGCAGGGCAAATCCTGGTCAAAAATCTGCTGAAGTGTAAGAGTGGAGAGGTCAACTTGGGCAGGCAGTTATAGCCCTGCAGAATGATATGGTTGTGATCTCTGTACCAGGAGTATTCGCTACAAAACACATCCCTGACATGGAAGTTCGTATCAGTGACATAACTAAACCGCATGACAGAATCAGAAAAGAGACAGTTATTTGCACCATCAGCAGAGATGTAACCTCCTCCCCAACCGGAAGGGCTCATGGGATCTGTGTACATGGGGACGAATGGCTGATCCGGCCGAGACTAGCCGGATATGCCATATATGGACCAATAATACTGTGATTGTGTTACTTACCCCTAATGATATGTAGCTAAAGTTCTTCCCGGCTCAAGAAAAATATCCGGGCTGCCTTGCTTACGATTTCAAGATAATCCAGAGCTTCATCGAGGTTGTTGGCAAATGCCAATAGACCATGTCCGGACCAGATCAGGGCTTTTTGGTGCTTAAGAGCTTTCATGCTCGCCGAGCAAAGTTCCATGGAACCTGGTGCTGCTCTGTGTGCTATGGCAATACCTTCGGGGAGATATAGGGGCAATTCCGGGAGCAATTCACAGAGTTTATCATTTAGTGCTTTTGTGTCCTGAGCCAGAGAGTGATTGGACAAAGCTATGATTTCAGCGGGATGAGTGTGGAGAACAATCTTGAAACGATCGCTAGCCATCTGCAGGCAGCGATGGCTGATCCATTCACTGGTTGGCTTGGCATTTTGCGGATAGTAGTTATCTTTTTTATTGGAGCAGGAGATCAGCATCAGGTTATCATACGGAGCGAGGGCGGTTTGGCGGTAACGGCTGCCGCTTTGGGACACGATGAACCATTTCAATCTCGTATCCATACGCTGTGTCACCATATCGGTCACGTCGATGCTCAGATTTCCGGCATTTGCTTCTGCCCAGCCGTATTGATGGATCAAGCCGGCGATTTCGGCGATATGGTGGATAGTGCTTTGGAAGATGGGGTCTTTCAGATCCATGGTCTGCATCAATCCTTCTTCTTTTGGATTTTGTCCCGTACGATTTTTTCTACTTCGCGAAAGTTTACTTTTCCGCTGGCCATCATGGGGATGTCTTCGATCACATAGAATTGTTTGGGAATAGCAATCGAGGGCAGGTCTTTCTTCAATTTCTTCAGTATTTTGTGCATATCAAAATCCCCGTTGGCAACTGCCGCAACCACGTCTGCGCCTTTGGTTGGGTTGGGTACGTCTACCACGCAACATATCACATCGTTGGGCAAGAGTTCGGTGAGATGTTCCTCTACTTTTACCAGCGAGACCATTTCCCCGCCCACTTTCACAAAGCGTTTGAGGCGTCCTTTGTGGAAAAGATAACCGTCCTCATCGATCAAGCCGATATCGCCGGTATCATACCAGCCGTTACGGATTCGAAAGGATGTTTGTTCGATATCGTGCAGATAGCCTTCCATCACCAGATCGCCTTTTACCAGTATCTTGCCTTCTTTGTTGGGCCCCAATATCTTATCGGTATTGATATCGAGGATTCTTACCTGAGTATTTGGGATTGGTTTCCCCACACTGCCGGGTTTATGATTTCCGGGATAGCATGTGGCGATCACAGGGCTGGTCTCGGTAGTGCCATAACCCTCCAGAACGATGAGATTGTGCTTTTTCAGATACCCTTCATATACCTTATCCGGCAGTTTGTCTGCACCGGCAATCGCGATCTTTACCGTAGCGAAATCTCCGGTTTGAGACTTCTGCAGATAGCCGTAGAAGAAAGCTGGAGTGGCGGCAATAAAGGTGACTTTGTAATCCCGGACATAATCGCAAACAGTTCTGTATTCCAAGGGACTGGGATAGGTGAGCATGCTGGCGCCGATGGTGACGGGAAGCCAGAAATCCACGGTGAGACCAAAGACATGAAACATGGGCAGAATGGATGCAAAGACATCGTTTTCATCCAGATGAATCATGCTTGGAAAGGCATTCACATTATGCAAGATGTTTCGATGGGATAGCTGAACTGCTTTTGGTTCCTTTTCGCTACCGCTGGTGAATAGAATCGCAGAGATTTCGGAAATATCGCCATGGTGCACCATATCTTTCAAGACCCAAAAGGGCAGCTTTGAGATCAGTGCAGCTTTCAGTTTCGCTCGTAGAGTGACGCCAGCCAGAATATCCTCAACAAAGACCATATGGTCGATGGGATTTAGCCCGAGTTTCTCAAGCAACTTCTTGCTGGTGATGATGCTCCTGAATTGGCATTTCTCCCTGGCATAGATGCAGTTATCGATCGCTCCGGTGGCATAGTTTATCATTACCGGGATCTTGCCGTTCATCAAGGTTCCCAGGATTGTGAGCATGGCACCGACGCCGGTGGGCAGCAGTATGCCGATATATTTGCCTCTGATCTTGCCGATGTGTTCTTTCAAGATCAAGCTGGCAATCAGCATTTTGGAGTAGCTATAATCCTGCATGGTGGCTTTGTCGTACACGGCAATCCGGTTGGGAAAGCGTTTTGCAGATTGGATAAAGCGTTGATGTAATTGTAGCATATCAATATTCCTTACTTAATAATGTGAAGCCAGTCTGATAACAGGAATTCCAGGCGGCCGATCAACAGTGAGATTCTAGCCATCACCGTGTAACCGAATGTGGCGCCGAAACTCACCATTAGAAACCAGATTCCTATCTTGGACGGGACTTTGTAAATACCTTCGACTTTTTTGCTGAAATAGAAGAAATAGACACCGGTGATAGTACCTATGATGAGTAGTAGATTTCCCAATACTCCTGAGACGGTATTCGCACTAAAGGGATTGATCATGGTTGCGGTTACTTGCTCCAGAATGTCGCTTTTCATATAGCGCAACATCGAGATGCCGGCAGTGGTACCGATCATGATGGATATGGGGTATCTGCTTAGCCACTGTGTTTTGGGGTGTAGACGCATCAGCATCATAAGGCCCAGGGTAGCGGGGATCAAAAGAACAATGTTACCGCTGAAATCATCAATCAACTTGGCAAAGAGATTGGGCACCATAATGGAGTATATGATGTAAACCAGCCAATAAGCGGCAGATAAGCCAACAAAGACCTGTTCGGCAAATTTGTAGAAAGGATTGTCTTTGTATAGAAAACTAAAGATACTCAGGGTGAAAAAAGCAGCCAGCCAGATGCCGAAAACATGCATGATCTGGATCATTGTTGCCTCCCTTTCTTGCCGTGCCAAGCTTTGATGTTGCCGATGGCGATGAAGATCAAAATCAAGAGGTGAGCGATGGATTGAGCGTCCATCTTTGTAGTAGCAGAGCCCAATCTACCGATCAAACTTTCATATTCACTGGCAGCCTTGAGGCCACCCAAAAGTCCATGTAACTGGCGTTGTTCATTCACATAGGGGAAGAAACCCGGCGCGCTGATGGCGGTGCAACCACCCGTAACAGGTACCTGGTAGCTGTCGCGGGCTACCATCATCCATTCTTTGAGGCCGGGGACACCGCTGGATAATGAACTGATCCAGGCGATGTCTCTGAGACGGCGTACGTTCTGTAGCATTGGGATCTCTTCATATGGCGTATTTTGATTGTCCACAGGATACACATCACTCAGGCTGCGGCCCATGGCTTGAATTGTAACCATTCCGCCCACTTTGTATCCCAGGTTTGTGTAGTCCACTCCGCGCTCTTTGTCGGGATAGTGGCTACACACTTTGTCAAAAGCCTGCTCTGCCATTTGCACGCCCATTGGCCATAGCGCTGTGGCAATTACTCTCTGATTTTTTTTGAAGGCGTGTTCGATCATAGCTTCTGCCATTGGCTGCAATTCAGTCATCGTGGAAGGATCGTAATCAAATGATATGATTACAACCTTGTTCTCGTCGGTTTCTTCGATCAAGCGATAGGCGATCCTGGTGTATTCGGAGATCTCAGTGGTCCAGCCGATGGGGAAGACCAAGGGTAAGGCTACCGCGAAAAGCAATACAGTAAATATGATGCGGCGTTCTGCTACAGGGGATAGCTTCATTTGTCGCCTCCCAGATAGCTGCGTTCAATGCCTAAAATGATGCGAAGAGAACTACCGACTATACCCAGTCCGGCAGAGATCAGGATCGCTCGTTGCGCGGCAGAATTTGGAAATTCCATGATGAAATCTGCCAGATTTGGGATGTGCCAGAAGCTGAGTGATTCGGGCAGCCACCCTGTGAGCATGGTGCCGATGCTAGTGCGTCCAATAATTACGATAACCGCGGTGATCATTAGCAGGTTGGATTCAAATCCCCGGATTATAAAGGCCCGGTACGCGGCAGAAGCTATAAAGAAAGCCAGTAGTGAAAAAAGAGTGGCTGATAGCGGCATATAGGCATTTTCGAAGAGGTAATCGAAGGGCTTTGAGCCCAGATAGGCGCTGATGCCTTGTCCGTCACCCATTAGTCCGGGGGTTTCTTGCATGCCCCACAGCAACCCAAAAATCAGCATCAAAGCAAAACTGACGAGACCGGCCAAATGGTATTGCCAGTCCGGCAACCGGTTCGCGATCTTATTGGCATTCATGCGGATCAGACTGATCTGCCCCAGAAGAATGGCAAATCCGGAGATGATCATAAACCAGTTTTCCAAAGTGGATACGATCTGGTTGAAGGGGCGATGGGGGATAAATTCGGAGATCAGAACAATAATTCCTACGACAAAGGCGAAGATGAGCGGTAAAGACCTTTTCATGAGACTGCTCCGGCGATAAATTCCTTGAGGGCGGAGATGCCCAAGATTTCCAGTATTACTCCGAGCACTATCAGCACTATGATCATAAGTTTTCCAAAGTCGTGCCCCTTCAGGCTGCCTAACTGTTGAGGATCTTTGGAAAGATAAGCTGATGCGGCAAAGAGTTCTTCACCGATTAGGGTGTAATCGCAACTAACTACAAAGAAAGGCAATTGATGAGCTTGGGCGGTGCCGGCGGTCTGGATGGCGCCGGTAGCAAACCCGGTCTCGGCCAGGATCAGGGATTCAGCATAGAATGAGCCCATAAAGAAGTTCGCAGCAGGTTTTTCGCGTAGCATTATGCCATCGATACCGGCTACAAAACCAAATTGATCGTCGGTGAGGTAGAATATATTGTCAGCTTTGTAGGCATCGGGTCTTCCGACTTTGATGTATGCCTCCTTCACTACTTCTCTCGCAGCAGATAGAACCATCGAGAAGCGGCAGGGCACGATGAGTTCGGTATTGTATTCAGCGCTGCGTTCGGCCAGATGACTCAGGATGGTGAGGCTGGCAATGGTCTGGATGTCATCGAGATCGCTGATGCCGGGCACAAACAGGATGGGTCTACCCTTTTCTGTGGCACGTCCAACGGCTTCCTCCATACTGTCCAGGCCCGCGATGCGGCGGATAAAGAATTCATTACCATTCCTGGCAGCGCGAATGTAGTAGATGATGGCACAAGACACAATCAGCAGCAAGAGTAAAAAGCCCAGCTTGCGCAGAAAGAACCACTGTTCCCGAGTGTTGGAATCTGCCATCAGCGTCAAGTTGTCATCGGCAAAATATGCAGTGAGGCGGTATTGATAATGTGTATTTGCCTCCAGGCCGTAATCCGTAAAAGACCCTTCTGCAAGAGTGGATTTATGCACTTCTACTGGATTACCGTTTTCATTCAGCCGGTGAATACTCACTTGCCGGGTCATGGGGCTCAATTCCCAGAATAGATCTATGGCTTTCCCGTCATCCCAGGGGCTGTCTGTGGCGTGAAAGCTGTTCGCGCACAGTATAGTAATCGTAAATAAAAACACCAAGACCATGCCGTGTTTCATAGGCGGTCTCCTTTTCGCGTAGGACTGTCATAAGGGGTTGAAAATTGGTAAAGATATGCGTACACAACACAGAATCCCGGAATCAGAGTTTGTTCCGGTTCCGGGATTGCCATGTATAAAGATGCATCAGAGCTTATTCTTGGAAAGCCGCCTTGATGGCGTCAGTTTTGGTTACAATCTCACCAATTTGCTCTTTTGTATAGGTTGAATCGGTATCTTGATCGAGCAAGTTTTTCAGCTCTTCGGTAAGAGTAACCGCTTTGCTGAAAGCTTCTTGCTCTACTATGTATTCGGTCTCAATCTGCTTCAAATTACTCAACAGATGACTGAAAGTACCTTTTTGAGCCAGGACTTTGGTGCGGTCCGCGCTATAATTCTGATTGATCAGCCAGGCAATCCTGTTTGCGGCTTCCACCCAGCCTCCCATCAGCATTATGGTATAATTATCGAAGTTTTCACTTTCCCAAAGCTTCAGTTCCACTTCTTCTTTATGAGCGTCCAGGGCTTTATCCAGGTTTTCCCAGTCATCATTTTCTATCATGGTCTTCATATCGTCACCAAGGCGATTGACCTCGGATTCCAGACCCAGAAGACTGGTTAGAGTCATCATCTGAGAAGAGATATCGCTGAGCTTGCTCTTGTTGCGGCCTTTGGCGGCAAGCACTGCGTCTGCGGTAAGCAATCCCAGAGAAAAGGCGTTACGCACATCTTCCTGTTTGGTTTTGTAAGTAGTAGCAGGAACGGCGGCGGAAATGTCTTTTACCTGTACTTGTTCCAAAGTGCTGTACACTTCTTTGAAAGAAGGCAGTGGCGCGAATGTGGTGATTTGTTCGGCCATCTCCGGATTTGGAACTTGTTCTGCCTTTTTCTTGCAGGCAAAAAGGAACAACATCAGGATCAGAACCATTGCAATGATCAAGCGAGTTTTCATGTTAACACTCCTTATTCTTTAAAAAAATATTTCAGTTTTGTCCAGGTAATCAAGTTCAGACACAAGACGTAAAACAAGATTACCATGGCATTGAAGGTCCAGGTACGATGTCGCTTTGTTCCCAGTAACTTGTAGCTGGAAAGAAACTCGTTCCTGTCACTATTTAACACTCTGCCATCCATCAAGCTTACGGCAGAGTTCAGGTAACTGTTCATTATCTGGTCCGGGTCCCATTTTTCGGCGATTTCGGATTTGGCATGATATAACTCTGATCGCTTTGTTTGGAACTCATCGTAATTCATGGTAGCATTCCTGAAATTCTGTAAATATGTCAATTCCTTTTTTTGTACCCGTGCCAGAGCTCTGTGAAATTTGGTGTTTTTGGCATAGGCAGTGGTGAGCCCTTCAAATAGCCAGCGAGAGGGAATCAACTGAACTACCTCAGGTACCGGATGCTTTTCGTAGAGCTTCAAACTTCGATTCATCCGTTCAAACTCTATCACTGCTCCGCCAAAGATAATCTGAGGAATCAAAATCAGAGGCAGCAGGTTTATGATGGCGCGATTCTCTTTGATGAAGGCGGAAGTGAGCAAGCCCAGCGAATTTCCGATAAGTGAGGCAAAAAAGAAATACATCACATTGTAAAAAGCAAGACCACGTATATCCAGCACCAATGCGGCTATGAAATGATACAATATGGCCTGAATGAGTCCAAACAGAGCCAGAATCAGCAGCTTGGACAATTGATAGCTGCTCATTTTCAGATTCATCAAGCGTTCTCTGAGGATAATTTTCCTCTCACGGAGGATTTCTTCGATTGAATTTGACATGCCCAGGAAGATGAAGGCGATGATGGACACGAAGATGTAGATGAAGATGTTACTGTTATCGTGATATGAGTAGCTCCCGGAGGTCGTGAACCTCAGAATAAAGGATATGATAAGCCCCAATAGGGGAGCTTCGAAGAAAGTGATGAGATTGTTTGTGTTGTTCCTGATTTTCATGCGAAAACTGCGTGAGATAAAGCTCCACAAGCTGACCAGGTAAGAACGGGGACTAAGTCTTTTCTTGATGCGTTTGAATCCGGCAGCCCTCCCGCCGGTATCCGGAGATTCGTTTTGCATCAGTTCAAAAAGCATCTTGCGCTTGAATTTGTCCCGCCAATAGTCCGGAGAAAATCTGCGCTTTTGTTGTACCTGCTTTTGGTATTGTTCATAGACGGGGTCACCTCTGCTTGTGAATTCCGGGTATGTGATGATGTCGTAGAAATAATCTGATGTCATCAATTGCCGTTTTCTCTCGATTTCTGCACGCCTGATGGTTAATTGACTCAGTTCCTCATCAAAATAGGGGAAGCTTTCTGTGGGATTGCCATAAAAAGCCAGTTTCCCGCCCATATCCATCATCAATACCCGATCGAACTTGCGGTAAATACTGCTATTGGGCTGATGGATGGTGATGATTACGATCTTGCCTTGCTGACACAGAGTTGTGAGGATATCGATGATCTGTTCGGCGTCGTTGAAAGACAGACCGCTGGTAGGTTCGTCGCAAATGATGATGGTTGGTTCAAATAGCAGTTCAAGCGCGATATTGAGACGTTTACGCTCTCCTCCGCTGAGATTCTTCTTTTTGAATTCGCCCACGATGGTATCCCGATGGTGACTGAGACCGACTTGATTGAGGATATTATTCACTTTTTGCTTCAAAAGTGCTTGCTGAATGTGAGGCATACGCAAACGGATTCTATACCAGAGGTTTTCGTAAACACTCAGATTTGGATAGAGCAAGTCATCCTGGGGTACGTATGCCATATGCTCCAAGAAATAGTTGATGTTTGAATACAGATCTTTGCCATCGACGGTGATTTGCCCATAACTGGGGTTTATCTCTGTAGATAGAACCTTTGTAAGTGTGGATTTTCCGCAGCCACTTTGCCCCATAATGGCTACCAATTGCCCCCGTTCAGCCTCAAAGGATATTGAGTCCAATGCCAGCTTGCCATCCGCAAAATAATGCTTGATATCGGTAACACTAAGGGTCTCGATCTCAAAAGGAGTTTCGATGAGGTCATAGAGGTTGTTGATACGGAAGTTACGTTTGCCTATGGTCAATATGTCTTTGTTCAAATTGATCGGGCTGGCGTCAGTAACTACTTTTCTATTTACGAAGATGCTGAAGCCCTTTTTGGGGGGTAATACATGATAAATCTGGCCACGCAGTTCGATGACTGCAATGCTTTTGTCGCTATCTTCCCTACAAGTGCTATAAAAACCTTTGTCAAAGCAGACATAAAGCTTTTGAGGAACATAATCTTCCACCCCGATGATGGAGCGATGTTCGATGACCATGCCCAGATGGAAAGGAGCGTATCCCCTTATCTGCATGGTATCGTCAAAAAACACCTCATAGCGTCTGCCGTGTGACATCTCTTTCCCATTCAAGGCCACCGATCCACCTGAAACAAGAAAGCTATATGAATTTTGGCTTTTATGCACAGTGAAATCATAAGAGCTTTTACGGAATACGATGTCATCTTCTTCATCACGCAGCAAATACATCTTTTCTAAGCAGTTATAGGAGTAATCCCGGTTCTTCAAGCTGATGTAGTTATCTTTGGAAAGCAAAATGATGGAATTTACTGCCACGGGATTGCCGTTCAGCATCACATTGCTGCTGGCAGATACACAGAGAAAGAGATGCTTATCAATGGCGTATAAGGCGCATTCGTATGGGTTCAGGTTCTCATCACGAAAAGCAATATCCGCAGAACTAGTGGATCCAAAGACCACATAGTCCGAAAATACAGAATGCCTGATGTGACTGAGATGATGTCTGCATGTAATGCTGGGAGGCGTGCTGAGCTTGTGATCGAAATGATCGATCAGAGGGAGGAATTGATCGGTGGAAATGTTGAGTTTTTTGCCCAGCTCCATTATTTCTGTCAGCTCGGATATGGCAAAATCATCTTCAGTCCTAGCCATTATCACCAGCGACTGGATCACACGAGTCTTATCGAAAACTGAGAGATGGCGATCCAGATGAGTAAATACTTCGGCAATATCGTAATCGCTCTCTACGATTTGCTTTACATAGGCTTCCCAAGAGACATCAACCTGAGCAAAAAGATTGGTGAGCAAGGAATACAAGATGTTGATCTCTGTGCTTGAAATGCGCTCATCTCTCTTTAATATATGTACATAGAGCCGGGTTACCATATCAATGGTCTTTTTCAAGCGCTCCTGATCCTGTCTTTGAAACACAGCTCCTTTCAGCATATACGCGTCCCGGAACTGACCGATCTATGTACATCCAGCATGAAATCAACTCCCGAATAGCATTGATAAGTATTTATCATATTAACGCAAACAGCCTGAACCATCCTCTGATGTCAAGGGATTTTGTGCGTAATGTCAGAATTATCGCCTACTTTAGCAGGTGCATATACAGCAGGCGATAGAGCAGAGAATCTCCGATGAGCGTAGCAGAATCGCGCTCAGCATTGCGTTCAGCTTCCTCCCGGGTAGCAGCTCCGCTTTTTAGATCGGTATGCTCCAGATAGTTAACCGTAGCTCCGCTGACCGGATCGATCAAAGAAAGGCGAATATCCGCTAAAGATGTGTAATGCTTCATGTTATTGATATATTTACCCGGCTTTGCCTCAATACGGATCTTGAGCAAGTATTCCGCTTCGTCCAGTTTTGCGGCGATGCCTATATTCAGGTTTGCCAGTGCGCCTGCTACGGATTCACGATAGCCTCCCTGAAAGGCAGATAGATAAGCATAGTCCAAAAATACCAGAGGTTTGCTTACATTTATCTCCAAGCTTTTAGTGTTGAAATTGACAGCTTGCCAGATCTTTAGGGCGGCTTGGTTCTGCAGCAATGAGCTGTAATGGTCTTTATCGAAGTATAGGTCAACTCTCTGAATAGGATCGAGACTGTCTATACGATCTACCGGAAATATATATCTGCCTTCGGGATCGCCAAAACGTGGATTTGAAAACACAATGGATTCCGAGCTTGCCCCCAAAGGAATATTGGACAAAGCCTCTCCGCTATCGTGGTGTATCACTTTAGCTTCCAGTGTTATGCTTTTATTTGCTTTGGCGATGGCAGATACAGTTCCGGTGTTCCATCGATAATCAATGATATGGGTTAATTGATTTAGACGCAAGAAGATCTCGCCGGCGATGTTTCCCTTGGGGCTGGACAGATTCATGTCCAAATACTCCGAGATAAGGTCCAAAGCCGAGAGTAAATAGGGGATGGCGATGCCGGGTTGTTCGGCTGCGCTGTCATATTGCGCGATCAGATCTTGAGCCCGGGATATGGCCAGATCCCGCTGACGCGCTCTATCGGCATAGTACTCAGCTTTATTCAAGCGATAGAGAACGTAGTATGTGCCGCCTGTCTCGTAACTTTTCAACGGGCTCAGATTCTTCAATTGTGTAGAGCTGCTGCTGCGGATATGAGAGATGTATTCACTGTGAGATATTCCCATAATCTCGGTTTGAGATACTTGCGTTTCGGTCTCAATATAAGTGCTGATCTGCATGGCAATGTCATTTGCAGCCATCTCCCGTGCCATATCCTTGTATTTGGGTATGGAAGTCTTCACATGCACCAAGCTACTGAAATAGGCGGGATTGTGCTCCTGTGATTGAATCCAATCCGGAGCGTTTTTATTTGCCGTGCAAGATACCAGGCAAAACAGGCAAATCAGGTAAAAGCAGCCCTTTCTCATCTCAGATAACCGGTAACATGCTCCACGATTTCGTCGCTAAGATCGCTCAAGACAGTATTCAGCATCTGAGCTGCTGATGGAGCAAAAACCTCATTCTTGTTAACCAGTCTCAGTTGATCATCCTTCAGCGCGCGTTTATCTCCGCCGGTGATCTTGCCCCAGTTTTCATTGAAGGTATATGATGGATCAAAATTCTTGTGTGCCAGTATCTTTCCGCTACTTACATCTAGCAATGTGTAAGAAACTATCACTTGAATGCTACTGCTCAAAGTATATTCTATGAAACTACATTCGATTTCCTTTTCTTTTAGATCATTATCCTCTTCTTCTATGGTAGTGGATTCCGAGACATCTTTTGAGCTTACTTTTGGAGGATTGTACGCGATCTGCAGGATGTTTCCGCTCAGTATTGTATTAGCTCCCAGCAAATGACCAATGGAGGAAGCACTGCTTTCTTCTATCAGTCCAGAAGCGCCTAGTGCCTGTTCAGTCAATACTTGATCAATGCTGTCCCGGGTGATTAAATCCGTATATTCCATTATCTGGCTTGTATGCATCAGCTTATCCACGATCATAGCGCTTAGCAATTCCGAGGCGGACCCGTGTTTTTTGCCAAAACCGGAAACATCTTCAAAGGGTAGGATTGCCACACGTGTGACGGCTTTCTGGCGGGCGGTTTCATAACGACTGGCACTATCCAGATAGTTGGGAATGAATTCCATGGCTTTTTTGAAATACTCTGCAGCAAGGCGTTGACCGGATTTCGAGGAATCCATACGGCTTTGGTGAATAGCCTTTTGATAGTAGTTTTGGGCGCATCTGGATTTGGTTTCGGCGATTTCCGTACTGTAGTCCATCGCATCGAAGCTGAGCCTCAGACCGGACTCTGGATTGATGATTGGAGGCAGGGTTTTGATGGCGTCACTCATCTTTTGCAAGGCCAGATATTCCGCCAGAATCTCTTCCTGGCCATCTTCGTCGTTCCGATTCTGCAAATCCAACAGATGTTCTTTGCGCTGGATGATGGCCAGAGGATAGCTTTCCTTCAGGGTGATCTGAGCCTTTCTGTATTCCGGCTTAAGCTTCAGGGACTCAATGGCATAAAAGGTGGCAAGCTCATAGTTCCCAAGTTTCTGTGCTTTTTCGGCTTTGGACTGATACTTTTTGTTGCGGGCGCAGGCGGTTAGAGAAAGCAGTATACATAAAGTAAAGAGTCCGATGTGAAACGTGGCTGATTTCATTAAAACCTCAAAGAGTAGTCAATTATTTATGCTAATTACTTTGGAACATGTCTCATGCAAGCCTTGTCTTGTCAAGCCGGAATTTCGCTGATGCTAGCTTCGGAGTATACATCTCGCTCAAGAAATGCTTGCCGGTTCTGCGGATTTATACACAGCTAATACCTTATCCCTGCGAAAGAATTCTGCAATGAAGAGCATTACGCTCAACATACCTGCTCTTGCGTTTTAGTTAAACAAATGTGAGAAGTCCCATAGATTATGCATTTAGCTTTGCTGTATGCAAAGAATGATTCGTCCATGGCTTCATTTACGGGCTATCCTTGCCCTATGCTCAATCCCGTGCCGATCCGGATATCGTCCCGTTATCATCGAGTGACTACTGGAGGATATCGGCTCTACATCAGCTTCGGCACAGCTTAAGTACATGGGGTAGCACAGACATATCCTGAAATAGGCCTGATCCGGCCTGAGTTTCTACCGGGGTTTTATACAATCAGGTAGGGCGAATCGCATGGTCTATGAATGCAGGACTTGTCTTTGTGCTGTTTCAATTTGCGCTTGACACAATAGGGCTGGTGAAGCATTTTGATTTGAAGCCAAAATTGAAGGATAATTGATGGACTATATTGAATTTAAGAGAGAAGCCGGCGAACTGATTGAACAAATAGGGGAGATCCGCAAGCTTCTGGATCTTGACAAAAACATAACAGAGCTCCGGGAATTGGAAAATAACATGAATGTACCCGGTTTTTGGGATGACCAGAATTCAGCTAAAAAAACCGGTAAGCGCGTAGCTCAATTGCGAGATGAGATCGAACACATCGCGAAACTGGAGGCTAACAAAGAAGAGTTGGAAACGTATATTTCATTTTTGGACGAAGAGTTTTCCAACGACATGCTGGAAGAGGCAATTCGCAGCTTGATCCAGATTCGGCAATTCACCGAAAAAGCAGAGATCGAGTGCCTTTTGAACGACAAATACGATCACAACGATGCACTTTTTACAATCCATGCCGGTGCCGGCGGCACTGAAGCCCAGGATTGGGCACAAATGCTCTTGCGTATGTATATGCGCTGGGCGGAAAACAATAAGTACACATTCAATGTGATCGACAGCTTGCCCGGGGAAGAAGCGGGAATCAAAAGTGCCACCATCGAGATTGGCGGCAACCTCGCCTATGGCATGCTGAAGAGCGAGATTGGTATCCACCGTCTGGTGCGTATGAGTCCCTTCAATGCTCAGGGGAAAAGACAGACCTCATTCGCTTCTGTGTTTGTGTATCCGGAGTTTGACGACGATATCGAAGTGGAGATCGATGCCAAAGACCTCAAGATCGATACATACCGGGCCAGCGGGGCCGGCGGGCAACACGTGAATACCACTGATTCCGCCGTGCGCATCACTCATCTGCCTACAAACATCGTAGTGAGTTGCCAGAATGAACGCTCTCAGATTCAGAATCGCGAGAAAGCTTTGGCAATCCTGAAAAGCCGGCTCTATCAGTATTATGAAGAGCAACGAGAAGCAGAAAAAAAGAGCCAAGAGAGTTCAAAAACAGAGATCGGCTGGGGCAATCAGATTCGTTCTTATGTGTTTCAACCCTATCAGATGGTAAAAGATCACCGTACAAATCATGAAAGTGGCCAGGTAGATAAGGTGATGGACGGCGACTTGGATCCTTTTATCTACGCCTGGTTGAAAATGGGCGCAAAACAGAGGATGAATGGCTAAAGATTATAAGCAGCTGCTGAACAAACTGGATATGACGCGATTGCCGAGGCATATCGGCATCATCATGGACGGTAACGGCAGATGGGCAAAAAAGCGCATGCAGCCCAGACTTTTTGGGCACAGAGCAGGAGCCAAAGCCATCCGTCAGGTAGTGGAATTAGGAGTTGAGCTAAAGCTTGAAATCATAACCTTTTATGCTTTTTCGACAGAGAATTGGAGCCGCCCCAAGGAGGAAGTTCAAGGGCTCTTGAAGCTGCTGAAAGAATTCCTGATCGATGAGATACCGGAGCTGAATGAACAGAACATACTCGTGGATTTTGTAGGCTCGGAGCAGGGCTTGGATTCACAGTATCTGGCAGAAATACGTGCTTTGGCAGCTCAGACCCACTCAAACACTGGGATGAAAGTAAATATAGCTTTCAATTACGGGGGCAGACTGGAGATAATCGAGGCTATAAAAAAGCTGAGTTCCGATGAGATAGCAGCTTTGAATACTGAAAACTTTGGCAGTTATCTATATACGGCAGGTCAGCCCGACCCGGATTTGATTATTCGTACCAGCGGAGAATCCAGGCTCTCAAATTTCCTGATCTGGCAGGCGTCTTATGCTGAAATCTATATAACAGATACACTGTGGCCGGATTTTGGGAAAGCCGAATTTACACTGGCATTGATGGATTATCAAGGTCGAAAGCGAAGATATGGAGGGATATGACGATGTCTGAACTGAACAAGCGGGTACTGGTTTCAATAATTTTCATTCCTGTTTTGATTCTGGCTCTATATTTTGAGGGCATCCCCCTGTATCTGATGTTTCTGCTGCTTAGCCTGATGGGCAGTAAGGAATATATATCCATGATGCGCAAGGCGGATATCCTTATACCTTGGCTGTGGATTGTGATAAACCCCGTGCTTTACAGTTTGTGGCTCCTGTTTCCCAAGGCGGAGATCAGTTTGCTGTTTCTGGCAATTATCGCGGCGATGCTTCATGAATTGAGCGTTTGGGACGAAAAGAAAAGTGTTCCCAGATTCTTTGCCAACCTGTTCGGTACCGTTTATACAGCCATGATGCCGGCAATGATTGTTAAGATCGGCTTTATCCTGCCTGGATCAAAGATTTTGCTTGCCTTAATCCTTATGATATGGATTGTGGATTCATGTGCTTATTTTATTGGCATGCGTTTTGGGAAACGCCGTGAAGTAACACTAGTTAGCCCTCGCAAGAGTCTTGAGGGTTTTATCGCTGGCTTGCTTGCTCCGGTGTTGATCTCAAGTATATTGTATATTATTGGCTTTGGCCACTTTTCGCCAATGCAACTTGTGCTTCTAGCGCTTGCTGCAGGTGTGTTTGGTCAGCTGGGAGACCTTTTAGAATCTATGCTAAAGAGGTTTTGTAACGTAAAAGACAGTTCGAAATTGATTCCCGGACATGGGGGAATATTGGATCGCACCGATAGCATCCTCTTGGCCGGAAGTTTTTTGTATGCTGCCCTGCTGGTTTTGCCGTAGGGACATGATTAGTATTTGTGATGTACAAATGTAACAGAGAATATGCGTAATTTCATGGAGGAAATTATGAAGAAAACATTATTGATAGCCCTATGTCTCGTAGCTGCTGTGGCAGTATGGGCACAAGGCCAAGAGACCTTTGCCAATTTTGACTACACAGGCACGAACTACGTTGATGGTTCTTTCACCGGAGACACCGGTGTGGAATGGAACTATTTTGCCGTCACAGGATCTGTTGCCGGCTCTAATGATAATTCAATCGATGGTGCGGGAATGATTCTGAGACGCAGCGAAGCTCCCAGCAGGATAGTATCGGCTTCCATACCCGGAGGCATCGGGAATTTCACGGTCCAGATGCGTAAAGCTTACACCAGCACAGGCGACAGACAGCTTGCTCTGTATATCAATGACATTCATATAGCGGATTCTCAAACCTTTGGCGGAACACCCGGAGCTGATGAAACCGTGCATGAATTCGTGGTCAATGGTGTGAATGTACCCGGTGATTTTGTAATGGAAATTCGTAACATTCAGGGTGGAACCTCCAACCGTCAGGTTACTATCGATAATATCACATGGACTGCCTATGGCTCTGGAATGCAGTTCGTGGCCAATCCCACTTTCGACCCACCGGCCGGTCATTATGACCAGGCCATTAATGTCTCACTTGCCACTACAACCGAAGGTGCAAGTATCTATTATACCACCAACGGCAGCGAACCAACCCAGTCTTCCACTCTGTATACCACTCCCATAAACGTATCTTCTCCCATGACTATCATGGCCAGAGGATATGCTGAGGGCTATGAACCCAGCGCTGTGGTATCTGCGGAATATGGTTTTGTGGTACCCATCAGCAATCTGAGCGAATTGAGAACTCAAAATGCCGATAACACAACCGTTTATAAAGTAATGGGCGATGTGGTTTTAACCTATCAAAGAAGCTCCCGCAATCAGAAGTATGTTCAGGATCACGATGCGGCTGTTTTAATTGACGATACAGCCGGAGTGATCACCACAAACTATGATATTGGCGATGCCATCAGCGGCCTTACCGGAAAATTGAGCATGTACTTCGAAACCATGCAGTTTATTCCCACGCAGGATCCCGGTCCTGCTACCAGTAGCAATAACTGGATTCACATTCCAACAGTTACAATTGGCGACCTGAACGCAGATATCGGAGTAAACAATTACCAATCCCGTATGGTTTATATTGATGGAGTAAGCTTCGAAGGTGCTAGCGGTAACTATGCCAGCGGCGAGAACTATACCATCTCCGATGGCACCGGTGCTCTCACTTTCCGTACAGCTTTTGCAGAAGCTGATTACATCGATACTCCCATCCATGGCGGCACTTTCAGCGTGAACGGCCTGGTGGGTCACTATCAGGAAACAGCACAGATCACACCCAGAAGCCTTGCCGATTTCAACCCTACTTCGAGCGATGATCCTCTCCAGGTTCCCGCGCAGGTGGCTTTGATCGGCAACTATCCCAATCCTTTCAATCCGGAAACCACTATCCAATTTCACATGGAAAACCCGGCTCCTGCCACAGTTGATATATTCAATCAGAAAGGCCAGATAGTGAGGAGCTTCGATATTCAGCAGGCAAACGCCGGCACGAACAGTCTGGTATGGAATGGTTTGGACAACAGCAACAATTCAGTATCCAGCGGAGTATACTTCTTCCGTCTAAGAAGCGGAAGCTACAGCTCCACCAAAAAAATGGTTCTGATGAAGTAACTTGAACATCAAGAGTAACCTGTACAGTCTGATAGCGATATGTATATGGTCTTCTCTGGAGCTCGCCGGAAAGCTTTTGGGGGAGGGGATATCACCCTTTGCCATTACAGCGTGGCGATTTCTGATCGGAGGGGCCGTAATACTGCCATTTGCTATCCGGCAGGGGACTCGAGATAGAGTTAAATTAAACATAGGCAGCATATTGACTCTCGGCGCTTTGGGAATCCTGAACGTCGTGGTCAGTATGCTGCTTTTGCAATTGGCAATCTATTATGGAAAGGCGTCACTCACCGCGATCATCGTGAGTATGAACCCTCTGTTTGTGAGTTTGTTTGCCTATATCATCATCCGCGAAAAGCTAAGCAGCTATCAAGTGTATAGTCTATTGATGGGAATCGCGGGGCTTTTGGTTATCATCTTGGGAGAGAAAGACCTATTGAGCGCAGATTACACAAACCTGTCTCTGGGAGTTTCTTTTGCCATATTGGCCGGCATTACTTTCGCATTGTACACGGTGCTAACCAAAAGGGCTGTTATTCGCTATGGAAACAGTGTTACCAATGGAGCTTCCTTTCTTATCGGAGGCATCATCCTCAGCATTATCAATACATTGATCGGCAAGACCATGATGTTTGAACCCAGTATTCAAAACATCAGCTTAATTCTGTATTTAGGCGTGATCGTTACGGGAATCGCCTATCTCTTCTATTTTGAAGCTATGAAAACACTCAGTGCGGCAAAAGCCTCCATTTATTTCTTTCTCAAGCCGGCTCTGGCTTCACTGTTGGCATTCGCTTTTCTACGAGAACATCTTAGCATAACTCAGGTGCTGGGGATTGTATTAGTGATGCTTGCGCTTAGTCGACGACTTTGGCTGAAACGGATATGAATGAGATCAATCTAAAGCGAAACATTGCCTTTACCACCAGTTCACAGGTGATCACCATGTTTGCTTCGTTTGTGGCAAACTGGTATCTTGCCCGTTTTCTCGGTCCTGAACTGCGGGGTCAGTATGTATATCTGTTCACGGTCAATTCTGTAGTCTGGCTCTTACTGGATATGGGCGTATCAAAATCTCTGATGTATAGCTTGCAGCGGGATAAAGCTGATCCCAGCGCGCTCTACACGATGTCCCTGATATTCTTTTCGATTAGTATGCTTCTGTCTTTTGGTGTTTTTGCAATGTTCGGTAACAAGATTCTGGGCTCTGCTACCTATCCACCGCTGATAGTTTTTGCCCTTAGCTTCTACATCGCTCTGTTTCAATTGCACAGCCGGCAGAAGGTGATGTCCATTGGGCTGAATCGTATAAAGGACTATTCTCTTTTGCTTACTCTACCGACGGTAGTGTTTGGACTTCTGATCTTGCCTATGTACTGGCTCTTTCCAGCTAAGTACCGCATGCAGGGCAGCTATCTATTGAATGTGTTTGTAATGTTGTCCATTACGGTGTTTTTCCATTTTCGTCTGTCGCGAAAGATAAACTTGAGATTCAAGTGGGATTTTCCCTTGGTAAAGCGCTCATATCAGTTGGGATACAAAGCATTTCTCAGCGAGTATATGACTATCCTGATGACCCGGGTGGACGTCTTGTTGCTAAAGCGCTTGGGTAGTTTCGCTGATCTTGGCGTCTATATGTTGGCGATCAATTTTATCGATGTCATCACCGTGACCAGTAATGCGATCGGCATTGTTATTTTGAACAAGTTTGCGGCTTTAAATAATGATAAGGAGTCTCTGGCCATTCTGCGCAAGATATTCGTGTTGATGATCGGTTTCAATATTATCTGCATTCTAGGGATGGCAATCTTTGGAAGATTTATCATCAATTTGATGTATACGTCGGATTACATTGGATCCTGGAAAGCTTTTTTGTATCTTGGTCCTGCGATATTTGGGCTTACTTTGGGATCCCTGTTCAATACTTTTCTTTGGGCAAAGGGTTTTCCCATATTCACGATTATCGCTCCTGCAATATCTGCAATTAGCAAACTGATCTTGGGTTCGTTCCTGATTCCCAGATATGGATATCTGGGAGCGGCAATGTCGTCCTCCATCGTATATCCTATTTGGATTGTAATGCTGATGATTTGGTATTTCAGCACTCATACACAGCAGCACATCTCTAGCCTTGTAATTCGTAAAGAAGATATTAAAGATATTTCCCTGATGGTCCATTCTCTAATCAGCAAAATAAAAAGGGAAGCTATATGAAGATAGTATTTATTAACAGAATATTCCCCAATCCGGCTGAGCCAACCATGGGGAATTTTGTCTTGAAAAATCTGGTGCATTATCCGCTCGATATAGATCTGGAAGTGATCGCGCCGGTTCCTCCGTTTTTGAGATGGCGGCGCGGCAAGAAAGCAAGAGTACCTTTGTGGCGCATGCAGGACCTTGGCAGCAGGCGTATTCGGGTCTGGCATCCCCGCTTTGCCCTCTTTCCCCGGAATTATTTAAGGGCACTGGTGCCCACATTTGAGTATCTTGCCATACTACCACTATTATGGTATCTTAATAAAAGGAAGAATATCGACTGTTTACACGCAAATTTTTGTGTGCCCGATGGTTTGGCAACCGCGAAGCTCTCCCGCGCCTTGAGTATACCCTATGTCATCACAGAGCATCAAGCGCATCTGCATGAGCTTCTGGCAAAGCCATATTTGAAGCGAATGATGCTTCCCGCCTATGCGGCGGCTGTTAAAGTGATAGCAGTATCGGAGCACACAAAGCAAATCATGCTGGATGCTGGGGCATACCGGAACAACCTGATGGTGATCCCCAATGGCATCGATATATCTCTGTTTGCCGCGCATAAAGAATTGAACGAGATCAGGAAACTCATCTATATCGGATATCTGGTGGAGCACAAAGGTATCCATATACTTTTAAAAGCCCTGAGCCTGACCGGGGACTTGTCACTGAGTCTGACCATTGTGGGAGATGGAACATACCGCGGCACTCTGGAGGCCTTGGCTGAAAAGCTGAGCATAAAAGACAGAGTCCGTTTTTTGGGCGAAAAAAGCCCTCAGGAAATAGCAGCATTGCTGAAAGATCACGACGCTTTAGTGCACCCAAGCTTCATTGAAAGCTTTGGAATAGTGGTTGTTGAAGCCATGGCATCAGGGTTGCCTGTACTTGCCACAAGAAATGGAGGCAGCGAGTTTATCGTTACCGAAGAAACCGGTCTTATCGTAGCGCCCAACGATCCTAAGGCTCTAGCCCAAGGCGTTTATGATCTGCAATCTAAAGCATGGAATAGCAAGCGAATATCGGAGATAACCTGCAGCAAATACGATATAAAACAAGTAGTGAATCAGACTGTCCGGCAGTATCCCAGTTACAAGAACGAATTCAGTATTTGTCATCTATCATCAGTGCATATTCGAGAGGATGTTCGAGTGTTTTACAAACAATGCACCAGTTTGGTAGATGCAGGATTCAAGGTTCATCTGGTGGTCGCGGATGGTAAGCGCCATGAGCGCAGAAATGGAGTGATTATTCACGATACCGGTGTTTCCGGGAGTCGTAAGCAAAGATTCATCAGCGCTCCGATCCAGGTTTTCAGGCGAGCTTTATATATCGGGGCAGATGCATATCAAATCCACGATCCCGAGTTGTTACCCGGAGCAATTCTATTCAAATGGATCACTCGTAAACCGGTGATCTACGATATCCACGAATGCTACCCGGAGATGTTTCTACACAAAGAATATCTCTCTAAATTCAGCAGGCGTCTCGCAGCAGTAGCCATTGGAGTATTGGAGAAAATCGCTGTAAAGGTGCTTGATCAATCCATTGCCGCTACAGAGCATATTGCCGGTCAGTTCAAAGATATCCCTGTAGTGCACAACTATCCTATTCTTTCTGAGTGGTCTTGGATAGAAACGGATGATAAGCGCTTCATAAGCCGAAATATCTGTTATGTGGGTAGCATCAGCAGGGAGCGTGGAATTGCGCAGATTGTGAAAGCAATTGCGGATGTAGATTGCACTTTTCACCTTGCCGGCAGATACGAACCAGCTGGGTTCAGAGATGAATTAACAAAGCTACCGGGCTTTTCCAAGGTGGTTGAATACGGTTTTGTGAACCGAGAACAAGCGGCTGATATATTCTCCAGTTGTGCATTGGGAGTAGTTCTGTTGGATCGCAACTCCAATCATTTACATTCTTTATCGACCAAGATGTTTGAATACTTGGCAGCCGGTTTACCGATATTGGTTTCAGACCTGCCTACAAATATCAAATTGCTTGACAGTAGTCCTATGGGGAGATACATTGATCCTACCCTGGTGGAACTGATCACAAAAACCCTTGAAGAGCTTCTGTCTGATCCTGAGCGTCTGGCACAATGGGGAGCAAACGGTAAGGCGATGGTATTTGATAAGTTATCCTGGGAATCCGAGAGAGAGATATATTTATCTCTATACAGGAAGATACTAAAACTGGAGAAATCTTGAAAATCCTATTTCTAAGTTCCCGCATTCCATACCCCCCGGATCGGGGTGATAAGGTGCGAACTCTTGTATTGCTGCGAAAGCTGGCAAGTATGGGAGAATTGCATCTCGTCTCTCTGGTGGACCACAAAAAAGACAGCGATGCCATAAATACAATAAAAAAGGAATTTCCCCATAGCTACTTTGTGTCTCACACCAGGTTTCAAGCTCTCATCAATCTGGCACGGAATGTTTTGCGCAAATTACCTTTCCAGGTCGCGTACTATCAAAACGCAAAGCTCCAATCTCTGATTCACAATCTATCCAAAGAACATAGATTTGATCTGGTATATACTCATCTCATCCGCATGGTTCCATACGCCAGAATAATGCGTGAATCTAAAGTTATTCTGGATTATACGGATTGCATTTCTCTGGAATACAGCCGTAGCCTGGGTCACCTAAGCGGCATCAAAAAGCTCTTTTTCAGCATTGAGGCAAAGCGTACCGCCAAATACGAAGAGCGAGTGGCAAATCTATTCGCGGAAAACTGGGCTATATCTCCGATAGACATTCAGAAACTTGGGCTAAAAGATCATCACCGGAGTGTAGTGTTGCCAAACCAAGTATTTGTGGCACCATTGCGGGATAATGTGAAACTCAAAATGCGCCTGATATTTACGGGAAACATGAGTGTGGCACATAACATAGTGGCAGCTCAGAACGTGAGCAAGAAGATAATGCCGGCTCTTTTGCACGATTATCCCAATCTGGTATTTACCATCGTAGGCGCCGCTCCGGCTCCGGACATCCTGGCTCTGGATGGGCTGAACAACACAAAAGTACTTGGTTTTGTAGACGATCTGTATACCGAATTGCAAAATAGCGATATCTTCATAGCGCCTTTGTATTTCAGTGCCGGTATTCAAAATAAGGCTCTGGAAGCAATGGCTTGCGGAATCCCGGTGATCACCACTCCCAATGTAGCTCAGAGCCTGGATGCTCACGATGAAGTAGAGCTGATGATAGCCGAAGATAACCACGCTTTTGTGGAAAAGACAGCATATCTATTGGAGCATCAAGAAGCCAGAGATCAGATCGGAAAATCCGGTCGAGCTTTGGTAATGAAGAAATATTCCCCGGAAGCCATCAATCTGATGATTGAAGAACGGGTGAATCATATAATAAATTCCTGAAAGGAGTAACCCCTATGCAAAAAGTAAAACTGGGTCTCATCGGCTGTGGAAGAATTTCAAAGAACCATCTGGATGCCGTTTCTCAGATACCCGAAGCTGATTTTGTGGCAGTGTGTGATTGTGTGGAAGAGCGGGCCAAACAGGTCGCTGCGGACTATGGCATCACCAAAGTTTATACAGATCATCTTGAGATGCTGAAAAACGAAAAATTGGATTTGGTATCTATTTGCACTCCTAGTGGTATGCATCCTGATATGGGCGTTGATGTTGCCAATGCCAAAGTAAACGTGCTCACTGAGAAACCGATGTCGATCAATGTGGAAGCAGCGGACAAATTGATCAAAGCCTGTGACGATAATCATGTAAGGCTGTTCGTAGTAAAGCAAAACAGGCTAAACAGCACTATGCAACTCCTTAAACGAGCGGTTGACAAAAACCGTTTTGGCAGGATTTATATGGCTCAGGCCAATGTATTCTGGCAACGCCCTCAGTCTTATTATGATGCCGCCAAATGGCGTGGAACTTGGGAGTTTGACGGTGGCGCCTACATGAATCAGGCCAGCCACTATGTAGATGCTATTTATTGGCTTTTAGGAAATGTAGATAGTGTATCGGCATTCACCTCCACAATGGCACGCAAAATTGAGGCTGAGGATACCGGAAGTGCCATTCTGAAGTTTCGCAGCGGCATCATCGCTTCCATCAATGTGACCATGCTCACCTACCCAAAAAACTTTGAAGGCTCAATAACCATTATCGGCGAAAAAGGTATCGTGAAAGTGGGCGGAGTGGCGGTAAACAAGATCGAGAAATGGGAATTTGAAGAATACGATGACGACGATCGAATTGCCCTGGACAGCAATTATACACCGCCAAACGTCTATGGATTCGGCCACAATCCCTACTACCGTAACGTGGTAGATGTGTTATTGGAGAAAGCCGAGCCCTCCACCGATGGGCGCGATGGCAGAAAATCGGTCGAAATTATTCAAGCTATCTACCGTTCCGCCAAGACAGGCAAGAAAGTTTCCCTGCCTTTATAATTCTGTTTTATGGAGATAACGCCGGATTCTATGGAGTCCGGCTTTTTTGTAATCAAGATGCGCTCATGAGTGCTTGCTATGCGCCTGAACGGTAACTCTATAGCTTGAGACAATTCGAAACTTAAACAGAATCCCTAGGGGGCAAATCTACCTTTATATTATCGCATTCGTATTATTCAAACAGAATAGTATCTCCCATAACCGTATGTGAGTATATGTTGAAGCTTTGGCAAAGACATAATTATTGGTGAAGTCAAACATGCAGCTGAGTCCTAAAGCACACGAGCCTAAAGAGCGGTACAAGTGAGCCGAGTAAAGACAGTACGGGTAATATCTGACTTTAAGAAATATAAGCTGCTACCTTAATAGCCCCAGTAGTAGTAATAATCGTCTTCGTCCCAGTTCCCAAAAGTGTAACTTATGTTCACAAAGCCGTCGTTTGTGATGAACACATAAAGGGCCCTGTCATTGGGAAAATACCAGATATAATCATAGTCGTAATCTTGATATACATCATAGTCACCGTGAATGGATTTCAGTTCTTCAATGATATCCACCTCGGTCTTGGTTTTATCACCCAGATTAAAACGAATTTCCCACTGAGACACAGTCAGACTGTCGTAGCTGGGATAGATAATGATTTGGGACGCTTCAGGCTCTGTACCAAAACTGCCCCTATATATCCTGTCGTCCAATCTTAACTCGATACCTTTGTCCTTGAGATGGGCTATGGTGGTGGAGACGGAATCGTCGTAGGATATCTCAAACATGCCCTTTTGGGCATAGACGCTCGTAATGAGCAGAATCAGAGCAAAAACCAACAGTAAGTTCTTCATCTTAACCTCTTTTTCTTTGTCATTCAGGTATTGTGGGATGTGGTTTTTTATCTGCGAATTATCAACATAATAGTCATAACCATTAAGCAAGCAAAAGAAACTTGCGCATAATAATGCAGTCTGTTCTATGCATGAAAAATGGCGGATGTAATATCCGCCAGTACTGGAAATGGAGCTAAATGGGGGATTCGAACCCCCGACCTACTGATTACGAATCAGTTGCTCTACCGAACTGAGCTAATTTAGCTTGTAAATATTTAAATCGATGTCTATATCGGGAATGTCAACGAAAAAGGTTTCAATTTGTCTGATTCCACCGGTGTCTTCCACTTTCAAGCTACGCTCTGTATCGTGATAGATGGAAGTGAGGATGTTTATGTTTACCTCGGAGCTGGCACTGAGATTGCGAGGATAGAAGAATGGGATTTCACCCAATTTGATGGCTTCTTTATCTCCTTGGATGATCTCATATTCCGGCAGAGGCAAGCGGTATTCCAGATAGATATTGATCGAATCGGGCAAGCTTGCCAGTCGATCTTTGGCGATGGCATAGCAATTGATGTCGTTGCCTTCAGCGATCAGATCGCTATGGATCAGTTCCGGGATAAAGTGTTTGGGATGCAGATTGGAGCAGAGAAAGTATTGGCTCTCCACGCCGTTTAGCTGCAGGTGTTCCACTCTGGCCCCGGAATTCAGGAAAAAACTGTAGTAGTCTGTATCGGGGAGATCTTGTTTGTTTACAGTAAAATTCACATTGGCATAGAGACGGCCGACATTTGTCCCGAGGGTAAGGTTCAGTTCGTAATCCAAGCCTTCCAGCAGGCTGAAACGTATGGGGGAACCATATATGGGATCATCCGCAAAGAGGGCAAGAACCATGCTAAGCAGGATCAGGCAAAGGGCAACGCGTTTCATCGACTCTCCTTTTGTATTGTGAATTTGAGGCTACTATGGATTTGGGGACTGTATTTTCGTCAAGGGAAAAGTGGTGGAGCAGGGGATGATAATCGGATATGGGCAGCAGGTTCTCAATAGAGCATGGTAGCTTCCACGGCTTCATGAAGAGGGAGAACCCGCAGATTGTACTGCCATAAAAAGCTAAGGATCTGGCGAAAGACAGAAGATGGGCAAGAATCTTGATAGCCTTCATTTTCGGCATCAAAACGGTGAAAACCGATGATGATGATGGCTTCGTTGTTCATGATGCCACGCAGGATTCTGTGCTTAACCGGTTCGGCGCTCCAGCCACTTTGATATGCAAGATACCCCAAGGCTTTGCGGTCGATGGGTGAGTGCATGGCAAAGTCGCTGCTGCCGCGGATGTTTTGGTAAAGATTGAGTATGATGGGATAGACTTGAGAAGGGCACTGGCCTCGAGGGAGTGCGAAAGACCTGGGATTCAACCCTTGCTGGATGAGGTTACTGAAATCCTGATTCAGGTTCTGTTCGGCTTCATCCAAATCTAATTGATTCAATTGTTCGTGATGCAGAGTGTGTCCGCCGGTTTCCCAAGCATGTTCCAGTTCCATCTCTCGTATTTGATCCCAAGTCATAAAGCCATGGTTGCCCACTGCTCCGCTATTAACGAAATTGGTGCCACGAAAACCGAATTCTTGCATAATTGGGAAGGCTTTGTCATAAATAGAATAATGCTGGTCGTCGAATGTGAGAACCACGATTGGTGAACTGAAGGGATCGGGGGATACAGGCTTACATGCCGATATCAGCATCAGAAAGGTCAAGGCCAAAAGACAGGGACATGCCAATGCTGTGGCGACCTTTCGAATTCGTAAAATGGCTGTAATCATAGTATAAACCTATTTGGGAATGGGGTAGAGGCTTGATAGTGCCCAAAAGACGATATTGCCAAAGCTCTTCACTGTCCATCGTGGAAAGCTGGCAAAGAGGGATCAGTTCGATCTTTTCGCTAACTGGTCGCTGTAAACGAAGCTGATAACGGGAGCTCTCGAAGGGGGCGTATTCATGCTTGGTGTAGGCTGCTCCGAGGTCGAGAAGAGTGTTCTCGGCAACCTTAGCACTTGTTTCGGCTTGTAAATAGAGTTCATGATGGGCTTTGGTGGAATCCCAACCGGGGAGGATCGCGAGAGCCCCAGATGCCTCGAAAGCGAGATTGGGACTCGCCAGGGCACCGGAAAAGGAAGTTAATGAAACAGGGGTGCGCCAATGGCTGTCCATTGTGCGAATCTCTTCCGAAAGAGCGAGATTCCAGCTGTGGCTTTGTCGATTATATGAGATCATTCCACATGGCTGATTGTGGGTATTACCGCCTAGATCGAGCTTAATGTGAGAGTCGGAATCGAGATTGTAGCGGATCCCCAGAGAATTCAGGCGCATCATTTGGTAGTTGTAGCTATCATAGCCTCTCATCAGAACGGGTAGATTGTCCATGGCAAAGTCTGTGCCATAACCGTGTTCGCGGCTGCCCGCAGAAAGGATCCAGCTTGGGCTGAAATCAGCATCAAGGATAAGGGTTTTCAGCTTAATATGGCTCTCATCAAAGAACTGCTCGGTAGCAAGTGCCAGATATAGGTTCATTCGATTGTAGCGAAGGTTCTTGAAGCCAAATTCTGCGCGGTAGAGTTCGTCCCAGCTAAGCTCTTTTCCGCTTTGTATTGAATCATAATACATACTGTTCAGAGATTGCCACTCTGCGTAAAAGGGTAATGACCCAGCAGTTAGAACGGAACTGACCAACAGAGATGCTAGCAGTAGAAAGCGTGCTTTATTCATTGATGCCAAATTTCAAGATTTCGCGGACACTTTTTGCTACATCCGCAATGTCCATTTTATTCTCTTGAATCAGCCATTCGCTCATGGCAAAGTCCATAGCTCCTACCAGAAGAATGGCAAAAGCCTTGCTATCGATGGCCCGGATCCGTTTTTCGGAGATGGCTTGTTCGGTAATAGATTCTACAAAGTCCAAATAGCATCTGAGGGGATTATAGTTTGGGAAAGACTCATAGAAATCTTCGTTTTGGCGTGCTTCTATGGTGAGAAATCTGGCTATATATGGTTTTTCTTCCACCAGGCGGATATGCTGGATAAAGAATTCAAAGAGGCGATCCATAGTATCCGGAATATCTTTGGTGGCGTCGATAATGGACTGCAACACAGGTCCGATGATTTCTTGCATGCACTCATTCAACAAGGCTTCTTTGCTGTTAAAATAAACATATATGGTGCCTTGAGCTATCTTCGCTGCCTTTGCGATATCCGAGATAGTAGTCTGTTGCGAACCCTTTTTTGCGAATACTTCGATTGCTTTTTCCAGAATCAGGTCTTTTTTGTATCTACGGTTTGCTGATCTTTTGGGATTCATCTTTCCTCCAAATAGTAGAACTTGTTACATGAGGTTCACATTGCGATTTTCTGTCAATTCATTTTGCGGGCGACAAGGATAATACCGGTTCCCCGGGGATTGTAGATGTGCATATCGATAAACATCAGAAGCTGAGCCGGAAGATATATGATGCCATAGTATAAAGGCCAAAGCAAGCATAATGCTTTGTGCATACCGTACATCGAGAGAGGCAGCTTCATCATCAGCTTCCAGCTCAGTGCTCCCCAAAAGCCGTAACTGAAGTTTGAAGACAGTATCTCAAAACCGCTGTCGATTATTTTCCGTTCCAATTCAACTTTATTGTAGCCGGGGCGAACGTGTTCAGCGGTGAAGGCAGCAGCTTCATCCATATCGCTGGGCGTGGATATGATAAGAATACCATTATCACTCAATGCCCGATGCAGGTTTCGTAGTGCTGCTCTATCATCTTTGATGTGTTCCAGGATGTCTACGGCAATAGCCATATTATATTGCTTGGAAGGAAGATAGCTCTGCAAATCCGCGCTTTGATAGTTGAATCGCTCACTTGCGATGGCGGCATAGCTTTGCAGATAATCTGTTTTGAGGTCACAAGCAAATACTTCAGCCTCAGGATATTGTTTCAATACAAAGTCGCTGTATTGACAGAAGCCCGCGCCTGCGTCATAGAAGGCGAAACCATCGCGAAAGTAGCGTTTTATTTCCCGTTTCACATAGCGTTGACGCAGTAGAAGCTGATCCAATATATGGTAGAATACAGTTCGAAACATAGTGAATATAGACAGGTATGTGGCGAGCTTGTCCTTGATTGGGTCATATTGCATGCTGGGCTCCTGTAAAGAATTTCATTGACGATTTTGACGACTGTGCATTTTCGTCAATAGATAAAACACGGTTATGATAGTAAAAGAAATAAATGACATTAGGCGCATCAATCTGCACCTGCATACTCGTGCCTCCGACGGAGTATTTACTGTGGATCAGATCATCAGGCATGCCAAGAAGATTGGTCTCGATCTCATCTCCATAACAGATCACGATACTGCAGACGCATATTCCGGGCTTCCGGCTTCGGTAGCGCCCCTTCGCATACTACCCGGTATGGAGATTAGCTCCATGCATCAAGGAAACGACGTACACATCCTGGCATATGGATGCGATTTTGATAATAAAGCCCTCAAAGAACTAAGCGCGATGTATCTTGCAGGGCGTAGAACCAGAGCCATCAAAATGATAGAATTGCTGGCAGAACTGGGAATGAACATCAGCATTGAGGAAGTGGCAGCGATGGCCGGAGCGCGTGAATTGATTGTGCGCCCCCACATAGCCCAGGTACTCATCCAAAAAGGCTATGTACAGACCAAGAATGAGGCTTTTGATAAGTACATCGGCAATTTCAAACCGGCATTTGTCTCCAAACCGGAACTCAGTGTGCCGGATGTGATTGACGTGATCCATCAAGCAGGCGGATTTGCCATAATCGCCCATCCGGGAAAGCTGGTGGACCAAGCTTACATTCCGGAATTCATTGCTTTTGGGATCGACGGTCTGGAAGTGTGGCACCCGGATCATTATCAGTACCAGGTGGAAGCCTATATTGACATCGTGCAGAAACACAACTTGTATATGACCGCCGGTAGTGATTTTCACGGGGAAGGGAGCGAGATCACACTCAGTGATATGGTTCCGGCTTCAGAAATAATCTTGGAAAGCGTTCGCAAATTGTATAAGGAATATCAATGTCGAAGCCGCTGAAACTGGAATATGTAAGAGATAGGATTCCGGTCTGCTATCGACATAACCCGGTTCTGCGTTGGTTTATGATAGCTATCTCTTTCGCAATTATGGTATATAGCATCTACTTTATGATGCGTTTTGTTAGCAATACCAGCCCTATATTCTTTAAAATATTGCCTATAGCAATTGCTTTTGTGGGTTTGGACTCTGTGCTGAAGAAGATTACTTCGCTGAACAGCGTTACCTTCGAGCAAGACAGATTGCGCTTGGGTTTCATCGCAAAACGCGCGCTGGAGATTCCCTACGAGAATATCCGGAAACTGGAATTGTACAGGAAGATAACTTTTTACTTTGGCATATCTTATATCGATTTGAACGGGAAAGAGAAGAAATATACCACTCAGGCATCATTTCCTCATACCTTGGAAATAATACTGAACATCGCGGATATGGCACCGAAAGCGGCTATTCCGGATCAAATGCAATCCATAGTGGATTACTTGAAATCGAGTGTGCAAGATGGAATTCAACAAGATAATTGAACGCAGGGGTAGCGCGTGCTTCAAGTATGACGCTTTGAAAACAGTGTATGGACGCGAAGACCTCATCCCTCTGTGGGTGGCGGATATGGATTTTGCGGTCTCGGACGAGATATTGAAAGCTCTTAAGACAAGGCTTGAACATCCCATCTTTGGCTACAATTTTCCAAACGAACAATTTCATCAATCAATTAAGAACTGGATGGACAAGCGCTTTGGCTGGGACCCCTCCGCGCTAAAAACCATAAGTGTGCCAAGTTTGATGACTGCACTAGCCATCGCTATCTTGTCATTAAGTAAAACAGGGGACAAGATACTCATTCAAACTCCTGTGTATCCGCCTTTTCACAGCACTGTGGTGGAGCATTCCAGAGAGCTTTTGACCAATCCTTTGATAAGAGTGGAAAATCGCTACGAGGTAGATTGGCATGATTTTGAGGCAAAATGCAGCCGGGCAAAGATGTTTATCCTCTGCAATCCCCATAACCCCGTAGGCAAAGTGTTTAGCCGTGAAGAACTGCAGCGGATGCACGATATCTGCAGCAAGCACAAGGTATTGATCTTCAGCGATGAAATTCATGCCGACATAGTATATCCGCCCTTCCAGCATATACCCATAGCCTCACTGGGTCCGGAAAACGTGATCACCGGCATCTCGCCGGCAAAGAGTTTCAATCTGGCTGGGCTGGCCACTGCAGTGATGTTTGCTCCTAGAGGGGAGATTAGCAGGGCTTTAGCAGCGATGAATGAAGCATTACACACTTTTATGGGTAATAGCTTCGGGATAGTGGCATTTACTGCAGCCTACACCAAGGCCGGGTATTGGCTGGATGAGCTACTTACATATCTGCAGTCAAACCGTGATGTGCTCAGGAATTTCTTTGCCAATGAACTAAGGGAGATCAAGATGCTGGATTGTGAAGGCACTTTCTTGGCTTGGCTGGATTGCCGGCAATTGGGTATGAACGAAGCAGAATTAAAGGATTTTATTACTAATAAAGCGGGTCTGGCACTGAATCCGGGACATACTTTTGGACAAGAAGGACAGGGATATATGCGCCTCAATTTTGCTGTGCCAAGGCCGATCCTCACAGAAGCTCTGGATAGACTTAGGACGGCGCTGCGAGATAAGCTATGAATATCAAAGAACAAATAATCGCTCTTTACAATGATCCTCGCAGGAACTATGAAGTACAAGACCGTGAACTATTCAACAGCTTTGTAAATGCTCTAAACCGCGGTGAGATACGCTCCTGCGAGAAAGGTAGTACTGGCTGGATCGTAAATACTTGGGTAAAGATGGGTATTTTGCTGGGCTTCCGCTTGGGGCAGCTATCCGAACTGCCTGCCTACCCCGGGAAGAATTTTTATGAGAAAGATACAATGCCCGAAAAGCGTTTCAGCCTCGCTGATAAGGTTCGCATCGTGCCAGGAGGAAGCTCTGTTCGCACCGGCGCCTATATTGCTGAGGGGGTGACCATTATGCCTCCCAGCTACATCAATATCGGTGCCTGGGTGGATAGCGGAACCATGATCGATTCTCATGCCCTGGTGGGTTCCTGCGCTCAGATCGGAAAAAGAGTGCATCTCTCCGCCGGAGCCATGATCGGAGGTGTGCTGGAGCCTATTGGAACCAGACCGGTGATTGTGGAAGACGACGCGTTTATCGGTGGAAACTGCGGCATTTACGAAGGAATATTAGTGGGAGAGAGGGCTGTTGTAGCCTCGGGAACGGTTATCAATGCCTCCACACCCATCTACGATAGTGTGAATGACGTGTACCTGCAGCGCGATGAGGGGGGTAGTTTCAGTATTCCGCCAAACGCGGTACTGGTACCCGGTTCCAGAGCCCTCAAAAATAAGCCCTCATTTCAAGTGTATTGCCCCATCATCATCAAATATCGCGATAAAAAAACCGACGCAGCCGTAGTATTGGAACGTGAACTTAGACATTCAATGGATTGAAGCAGAGCGCTTGGCGCCTATTGAGCTTTCTCTGCTGAGGAAGTTGATGGCCAAAGCTCCCCCGAACACCATAAATCTCGCGTTGGGAGAGCTGGGCTTTGACTTTCCTGATGTTTTGGCAGCTAAAGCGATAGAATTGTTGCGCGGCGGACAACCGCGTTACAGCCCCAATGCAGGAATAGCAGAGCTCCGGCACAGAATTGCCCATGATTATTCTGCCAAAGCTGAAAATGTCTGTGTATGCAACGGAGCCGAAGAGTCACTATATATCGCCTTGCAAGCTTTATTAAATCCCGGAGACAAGCTGGCCATTCCCGATCCCGATTACCCTGCCTATCCTGTATTAGCACAATTGGCCGGGGCGCAAATCGTCCGCTTGCCATTTGATCGGGATTTCAGCACGATCCCTTGGGATACATGGAAAGCAAAGCTGCAAGGTGTAAAAGCTGTTCTGATGAGCAGCCCTTCCAATCCCAGCGGTTACTGTTTGAACGAAGTGGATGCGCAGCAACTGAGTATTCTATTGAACGATAAAGGCATCGTGCTGATCGTGGATGAAATCTATCGAGAGCTATATTTTCAAAAGCCGATGCAGGTCGACTATTCTATGTTTGACAGACTCATCCGCATTGGCGGGCTCTCCAAATCCCATTTGATGAGCGGTTGGCGCATAGGATGGATAGTTGCTGCAAAGACTATGATAGAAAGTGCTACCAAGCTGAAGCAATATGTGTCCACTTGTCCTGCCTGGTTATCTCAACACTTGGCTTTGTTTGCCCTGGATCGTAATGAGATTCCGCAAAAAGTAAGGCAAAAAATACTACAGAACATCGAACTGATAAAAGAAGCATTTTCCACTGAGAAGATGCACATACCGCAAGCTTCGCCTTATGTATTGATCCATAGTAATCATCCGGAAAAACAGGTGGAAACATGGTTGCAGAAAGGAGTGCTGACTTCACCGGGGATTGCTTATGGCGTAGTGAGCGCAGCATGGATCCGCATAAACTATGCAGTGGAAAAAGAATCCCTCAAGCAAGCATTAAGGATAATACAGTGAATTATATATTACACAACGCGTATATCAATGGTCAGCCTCAAGCTGAAGCCGTATTGATAGTAAAGAACAGCATCGTACACGTGGGCTCACTTTCGAATTGCAGGCACCTCGCAGGTTTGGCTGGCGAGGAAATCGATCTGGGCGGCAAATGCCTGATGCCGGCTTTCACGGATGCTCACAGTCATTTTGTGGAATACTCGAAGTCCAGCATTCTGGTAAATCTACTGAACTGCAATAGTATCGAAGACATCGCTACCGAACTGCAGCGTTACCGTGCCCAGCTTTCATGGCCGGCAGAATGGATTTTGGGGGGAGGCTGGAATCGCAATACACTAAGCAATCCTATGACCTTGAATAAGACTCTGGTAGACAAAGTGTTTCCGGATCTTCCGGTTGCTCTGTTCAGCCGGGATTACCATGCCAAATTGCTGAATAGTAAAGCTCTGGAAATAGCCGGATGGGATCAGCATACTCCTGATCCTCCCGGGGGCAGATTTGAGCGAATGCCAGACGGTTCACTAAGCGGAGTATTGTTTGAGACTGCCACAGAGATGATCGATGCCTACACAAAAGACCCTCCGAATCAAGTGATGGTGGATAGCATCAAAGATCGGGTGCAAAGCATCTATGAGCTTGGCTTAATTGGTTTTCACTCTATGGAACACCAAGCCAGCGCTCAGTTGCTGAGACAGGCGCAATCTCAAGGATCGCTATTCAGAACCTGTTGGCATTTTCAAGCCGGTGAGTTGGATAGGATGATAGCGCAAGAAAAAAAGAGCTATGATGGCGATGAATTCTTCAAGATTGGCGGATTGAAGCTGTTTGGCGACGGATCACTGGGTTCTCGCACTGCTGCTATGTATGATCCCTATCCTGGAGATGTGGAAAACCGCGGCATTCTGCGTTATCATGATGACGAACTCTATCGACTGATGGAAAAAGCTGCCCGGGCGGGATTGGCCTGCACAATACATGCCATTGGCGATCGCTGCGTTCGTCAGATTATTGACGCCACTATGCGTTTGAGGGTAGAGCCGGCGTATAAGAACCTTTTTCATCGCATCGAGCATGTGCAATCCATACGCCTCAGCGACATTCCCTTACTGAAGTCATCAGGTTTATTTGCCAGTATGCAACCGGTTCACATTGCCAACGATATACCCATGATTCACCAAAGCTGGGGACACATCAAAGAAGAAGCTTATGCGTTCAGAAGCATGCTGGATGCCGGCATACCCTATGCATTCGGGTCAGACAGCCCTATAGAAACCATTAATCCCTTCCTTGGTATCTACAGCGCGATCAAACGCAGACATCTGAACAATCCCCGGCTGGAAGCGTTGAACCCCAATGAAGGAATCAGCGTGGAGCAAGCCATAGATGGCTACAGCATTGGTGCTGCGGCCGCATCGAGATCCGACATGATCCGAGGCCGGATCCAGTCAGGTTACCTGGCTGATCTTATTGTGCTGGAAGATTATCGCAAGCTTCCGGCTGAATACTGGTTGGAAGCACGATCGCTATTTACCATGATTGACGGCGAGATAGTATTGAATCGTCTGTAATTATATTGCTGTAAGCACTTGCAGATAAAGCCAAGATTTGTGTTGACACAGACCGGGATGTTTTAACATTTGATTCAATTAGTACGTGCAGGAGAAGAACATGGCCAAAAAGCTGATAAACATATTGCTTATGCTTAGCATAGTCTTGCTGTTTGCGGATGACCTCGATGATAAGGTGCGCGAATTGCAACGCTTGCAATCTCAGCTTGAAAGCGCGGAAGCAAAGGCAAAACAAACAGCTGAAAAGAAGCAAAAAACTAGTAGTGAGATTCAACGCAGTTCTTCTTTGAAAAAACTGGCAGATCGGAACATCAACCTATACAAAAGTGCCGAAAGAGTGGTACGCGATTCGTTGTCCCAATTGGAGCAACGCCTATCCACAGCCAATGATCGCCTTGGCAGCCTGCACAATGCTCAGAATGCAGAATTGAACGTATTAATGAGAGTAGATCGCAGTTACGCTACCCGCAGAATATCCCATCGTGACCATCGGTATCTGCAAAGCTTGGTGCTTCAGCACAAACAGGATGTGGACATTCTGAACGGCTACAAGGTATCTCTGATGCAAGCTCAGGATATACACAGTGCCGAAGCTGCTAGGATCAACAGAGACCTCCGCAAAGAAAGTCAAAAAAGCCGCAATCTGAATAAAAACATACGAAACCTGAATACTCAAATCCAGAAACTGAGCAAAGAGGAGCAGGATTTGCATAGCAGAATTGCCACTTTGAAACGCGATGCGGCTGCTCTGGAAAGCTTGATTGCGCAATTGATGGAAGAGAGCGGCACCGATATGCCCACTTATGAATTTACCCAGATCAAAATTGCTTGGCCCGTGAAGGGCAAAATCATCCGCAATTTTGGTGAAGAAACAAGAAACTACAATACCAGCATCGTTAGCAACGGTATAGACATAGCGGTTCCTGAGGGTACAAATGTTGTGGCGGTGGATGATGGAGTAGTGGTATTCTCCGGTAGATACGGCGGACAGGGGAAGCTAATAATAATAGACCACCAGAACGGTTTTTTCAGTCTATATGCCTACAATAGTGATCTTTTGGTGCAAAAGGACGCTGAAGTGAAACGAGGTCAGGTAATCGCTCGCAGTGGCATGACGGGTTCGGCCAGTCAGGCCTCGCTGCATTTTGAATTGCGCAAAAAAGGCGTCGCTGTGAACCCAATTCCTTATTTTAAACAGTAAAAAAATATACTATATGCTGGAATAGATTCATACAGAAAAGGATAAACGATGATTAAAGTGAAGAATCCCTCCGAAAAGAAGCTGAAAAAACTTTTGACAAAGGATCCATTAAATCAGTCCAGCATTCTGCATTACACCGGAAGCATGTGGGGGATTGGAGCCCGTTTATCCGCTTTTGCCACCATTGAGCGCATCAACAGACTAAAACAACGCAGTAAAGCCGGGATGATTGCCTTAATTCCGGATATATCATGGTTTTCGCGACTGAACATAGCGGTTCCGGAACGGCTATATTCCCTCATGCAGCAGTACTTTCCGGGAAATCTCAGCTTCGCTTTCGATGTGAAAGATCCCCGCTTCGACCACATCGCCGTTAATGGCAAAGTCGCATTTAGAGTCCCATCAGACCCAATGCTCCGCCATTTCATCGAGCTTTTGGATGAACCGATGATTTCCACCAGCGTGAACTTTTCAAATCTACCCGCAGAAAACAATTTGGAGCGTCTGGAAAAGGTCTTTGGTTCATGGTTCGATATAGCTCTGCTGCCCCATCCCAAGACTATTCAAGAAAACTTCTCAGCCTCTACCTTACTGGAGTATATCGCAAAGAACGAAGCGGGACTAGAGGACATCAAGTGCCTACGTGAAGGTTCTGTACCTTTTTACGAAGTAAAGAATTCATTCAGTTTGCCCCTTGTCATGTTCGTCTGTACAGCCAATATCTGTCGCAGTCCCATCGCGGAAAAGCTTTTTGCGCGTATGATAAAAGAACAGAATATGCGCCTGACTACAGATAGCTGTGGACTTTTGGAAGGCGGTCACATGATATCGATGTCTTCAATGCAATTGCTTGTAGAGCAGGGAATTCTGGAGGCACAAGAGCATGTCTCCAAGAAAATCAGTCCCCAGATGGTGGCAGCGTCTTGGCTGATACTTACCATGGAAGAGCGGCAAAGGGATTTTATCCGCCAAGCTCACCCCGAAGCGGCTCACAAGGTTCTCACCTTGAACGAAATCACCGGTTTTGAAGGAGATATCACGGATCCCTATGGTAGTGAACTCGATTTCTATCGCGAAACCTACAGTATTATCGAGGAACGGCTGAAAATACTGATGCAACGCATCAAGAATAAAGATATTAAACTAAACAAGGATAAATAATGATCCAGATTACAGATCAGATAATCGCCGAACACGGCATTTCCCCGGACGAATTCCAATATATCAAACAAATTCTGGGGCGTGAACCAAACATCGTAGAACTGGGCATCTTCAGTGTGATGTGGAGCGAACATGCCAGTTACAAAAATTCTATCTTACAGTTGAAAACCTTACCCAAAGATGGCAAAATGATGCTCACCAAAGCTGGAGAGGAAAATGCCGGAGTAGTGGATATAGGAGAGGGCCTTGCCATTAGTTTCAAGATAGAAAGCCACAACCATCCTTCTGCTCTGGAACCATATCATGGGGCGGCTACAGGGGTTGGAGGCATCCTCAGAGACATCTTCACCATGGGTGCCCGCCCCATCGCAGCTTTAAATTCCTTGCGCTTTGGCAATCCGGATAATCCCCATGTGAAACACCTGCTTTCGGAAGTGGTGCATGGGATTGCGGATTACGGTAATTGTTTTGGCGTCCCCACAGTGGGTGGAGAGATCTATTTTGAAGATACTTACGAAGGGAATCCTTTGGTGAACGCCATGGCGATAGGTTTGCTGGAGCACAAAGATCTGGCAAAATCTGCCGCTACAGGTCCCGGTAATGCAGTCATAATCGTGGGTGCCAAAACCGGTAGAGATGGCATTCATGGCGCTACTTTCGCTTCCATCGAGTTGTCCGAAGAATCCGAAGAAAAGCGTACGGCCGTGCAAGTTGGTGATCCTTTTTATGAAAAACTCTTGCTGGAGGCCACTCTGGAGATAATCAAAGCGGGTCTGGTGGTTGGCATACAAGACATGGGTGCCGCGGGCTTGACTTGCTCCAGCAGCGAAATGTCCGGCAAGGGAGAAGTGGGAATCGAGATCGATGTGAGCAAGGTGCCACAGCGGGAAAGCGGCATGAGCACATACGAGATCATGCTGTCAGAATCTCAGGAACGCATGCTGGTGATCGTGGAACCCCAAAACATTGCTAAGGTGCTGGACATCTTTGCCAAATGGGATCTCGATGCGGTCCAGATAGGCAGCATCACCAAAGACAAGATCTTGCGTGTGAAAAACAAAGATAAGGTAGAAGCGGAAATCCCGTCTGAATACCTAATTCTGGGTGGGAAAGCTCCGGTGTATAAAAGGGAGACAAAGCGTCCTGAGTATTTGGATATTCTGCAAAACCAAGATGTGGAAAACCTGTCCTGCCCGATATCGCCAACACAAGTATTGATGGAACTTCTGGCCAGTCCCAATATCGCTTCCAAACACAAAGTATTTAAACAGTACGACCATATGGTAGGTATCGGAACCAGTGTGGAGCCGGGAAGCGATGCCGCGGTGATCCGCATCAGAGAGACAGATAAAGCCATTGCAGCTGCCACAGATTGCAACGGACGCTACTGTTATCTGGATCCCTATGAAGGCACCAAAGCGGCAGTTGCAGAATCTGCCAGAAACGTTGCCTGCAGTGGCGCGAAGCCAATTGCCATCACAAATTGTCTGAACTTTGGCAATCCCTACAAAGCCGAAGTGTATTATAGCTTCAGCGAATGCATACGAGGCATGAGAGATGCCTGTCTGGCCTTTGATACACCGGTAACAGGGGGAAATGTAAGCTTTTACAACGAAAATCCCAACGGAGCCATCTATCCCACTCCGGTGATTGGAATGCTGGGCTTGATGCAAGATTTTAGAAAAGCTTGCACTCAGCACTTTAAACACGATGGAGACAAGGTATATCTCTTGGGCAACCCGGCAAAGAAGCTGGCAGGATCTCAGTATCTGAAGGTGATTCACAATATGATCAGCGGAAAAATTGCCTCGATCGACCTGGATGAAGAGAAACGCTTGCAGGACTGTGTATTGGAATTAATTAACAGGGAGTTGCTGTCTAGCGCCCACGATATCAGTGACGGCGGAATGGCAATTGCTCTTGCCGAATCTTGCTTCCATCCTGAATATACTTTTGGTATCAAAGCAAACTTTAGCCTGTCCCAAGCTCCAATAACCGCGTATTTTGGAGAATCGGGGGGAAATGTAATCGTATCCCTGAACACCGGGAATGAGCAGGAGTTACAAGCGATCGCTCAGAAATTCAATATCCAGTGTAGCGCTTTGGGCGAGGTAACCCAAAGCGAATCATTCGTCATCAATGACGACATCTTAACGTGTGTATTAAGCATGAGAGAGGCATACGAAAAGGGCTTGAAAATCTAAAAAAATGTGGAGGAGGAAATGAGAATGAATTTCTTCTTTGGAAACATCTTCTGGGGGATATTGTTGTTACTGTGGGGAGCGTCGTTGATCTTGAAGACCTTCAATGTCAATCTGCCCCTCGCAAAAATATTTTTGGCAGTAATTATCATAATGTTTGGATTGAAATTACTCATTGGATCATCCACCAAATCGGTAAAGAAATCCGGTACCATCAAAGGCAGCTATTACATGAGTAATCGCAGCGGAGAATACACGATAGTCTTTTCCTCCGGTACAATCGATCTTCGAGATCTTCAGGAAAATGTCGGCGATATGGAAATCACGGTTGTGTTCGGGAGAGCTACGGTGATCTTGCCCACGCATCTTAATTTTGACATTGAACCTACCAGCGTGTTTGGATCTACCATCATGCCAGATAAAAGTCATTATGGATTTGGCGGGGGCAGATATCAACAAGGAAATCCTGCCGGAAGACCAATACATATCGAATCAACCGCTGTGTTCGGTCAGTTGGAATATGTCTTTGAGAATGTGTCCCAAAACATAAATGAACCCACCGCGACAGATACTACGGCCACAAACAGCGATAGTGAGATTTAGATAGACATTCGAAGCATGAAACACCTGATTCTCTTCCTGATATTTTGCTCGATGAGCAAGCTGACCTTCGCCACCGGAATTGGTTATGCCTTATCCGGTGGCGGAGCACGCGGCTTTGCCCACATAGGCATACTGAAGGTCTTGGAAGAAGAAGGCTTAGCTCCTGATTACATATCCGGAACCAGCATCGGTGCGGTAATTGGCGCTTTCTACGCGATGGGATATAATGCTGCTCAAATAGAAAGCCTGGCCATCGAGATCGATTGGGAAGGCCTGTTGCAAAACAAAATACCTCGACGAGATTTGTATGTGGGTCAAAAACGTTGGGCTCCATATGGTAACACTGTACTTGAACTGGACGAGAAGTGGAATCCCAAGTTTCCCACCAGTTTGTACAAGGCAAACAATCTGAATCTTAAACTGTTTGAGCTGTACGCTCCATCATCACATGTCAGAGATTTTTCTCAGCTTGAAATTCCCTTCAGCTGTGTCGCAACAGATCTTCAAAGAGGGCAGGGCAAGGAATTTGTCTCCGGTTCATTGTGGCAAGCAGTGCGTGCCAGTCTATCTGTACCCAGTCTGATCTTGCCTTTCAAAGTGGGTGAGAGAATGTATATCGATGGCGGGATAGCCCAAAACCTTCCCATCTCTGAAGCAAGGGCACTTGGCGCGGATTTGGTGGTTGGCATCAAGGTAAATTCTTCCCTGCGGGAAGAAGAGAACCTGGACAGCATAATCGACATCTTGGATCAGACCATCAATATCGGCATCAGCAGGAACCTAAACGCAAATCTGGATGATTGCGATTTGTTGCTGGAACCGGAATTGAATCCCTATTCATCCCAGGATTTCAAGCATGCCGCCGAGATTATCGCCATTGGTGAACACTATGCCAGAACCAAGCTCACTGAGATCCAGGAATTTATGCGTCTCCAAGGTGTTACACGCACTCCACAGAGAGCTTCCAAAGCATTCCCGACAAAGAAGTATCGGGTGAAACAACTGGAAGTAAGCGGAAACAAGCGCATCAGCTTTGCGAAAATTCGGGAGTATCTGGGCCTGAAAATACCGGGTATATACAGTGCCAAAGAGATTTCCGCTGCTGCTCGCAAGGCACTAAATTCACAGTATTTTAATGTCTTATATCCTGAGATGATTCCTGAGGCTGAGGGTGGTTATACCCTCAAAATCATCTTGAAGGAGAAACAAGCCAAATCTCTAACTTTAAACATCGCCTACAACGATGAAGAAAAGCTGACTGCCGGTGTGGTTCTGAACATCGACAACATCTTGCTGAAGAACAGCAGAATCCTGGCACAAGCCATTCTGGGCGGAAAAAACGAACTAAATATCGACTATGTGAAAAACTTTGGAGATCTATGGGGTATATATTACCGATTGTTTCCTTATATCAATGAAAAAACCATGTATGCCTACGATGAAAACCACTTTCAAGTAAACAGTTCAAAATCCCTTGAATGGGGAGCTACTGCAGGTTTGGGGGTATTCAGTGTGCACAACATCATCGCCGAAACCTACTTGTATTATAGTAACACCAGTATATACCGGGGTATATCAGAATCCTATATGCCCGCAAAGTACTATTCTGTTGCAGGTTTTGGGGCCAAAGCATACTACGAAAGCCTGGATGATTTTATGTTCCCCAAAAAGGGACTGTTGATGACAGGTAGATTTAACTTTGCTAGGGAAGAAGAAGTATCGGACTACATCTATAGCAATTTTAGGGGCCGGGCAGAGGCCTTCATTCCCATCAAGGATTTCATATCGCTGATAGCCGGGCTGAATATCGGCACATATCTGGATTCTCAGGCTGACCAGCAATTCGATCATTACACCATCGGCGGGATTGATGGCTTCAAGGGATATTCTCGCTATGAACTGAGCGCTCCCCACTATCGCATAATGCAATTGGGACTGGTTAGCGAGCCCTGGGACGATGTGTTTCTGCAGGCAGGTGTACAAGGCTTGAGCTATAGTGAAAAGGAATTTATTGGCGACAGTTTTAACGATCAGTTCTGCTATTACGCCGGATTGGGCATCCGTCCATATCGTTTACCTATGCGCTTTTATGTTGCCTTGAACCGAAGAAATAAGGTTAATACAATGTTTTCAATTGGTTACGACGGCGACATCTTCCATTTCTCGCGCAAATAAAGTATATATCTCTCAGTATTCAACTATCCTTAAACTTGTATTCCGGTACATCACTTATTTTATACGGATGTGGACCCGGTATCGACCAAGATCATGCGGAGGATTTCACTACCACTATAACATAACAATATCCCATTAGTTTCAATCTCGAACCAGGCGGAGAACATTCAAACCATGATATCCAAAGAATATCTACCATTCTGGTATTAGGTTATAACACAAATCACCATAGCCATGAACTGGTAGTAGTGGTATTCTCAAAGCCTTTCCTTGATGGGGAGGGTTTTTTCTGTCCACGCATTAAAACGAATGAGTGTTAAAGTGCTGTATCTAAACTGCAGCGCCTACAAAACTCTGAATGGTTTCGAGAGATTGCTGGACTGTCTATACTGATGTCCTGATAAGATATGGCATTATAGCTTTTTGGCAATGTAGTGGCAAGCACTGTTTGCCACAAGGTAGAAGCAATCTCCGGGCGCTTTTTAGTTACCAAGCGGCAAGCTGCACTTCTTCCACGCTTCAACTAGCTACGACTATCTACGACAATTCAGATTCAATGGGTTCACAGCATTAAAACAATGTGCGGCAATGCGTTGCAGATTCACGTCAGGAAAGACCAATGAAATATCCGGATTTCTCCCAGGGTTGAGGGCGTTTATCATCTCTTTATCAAGCGTTCATCAAGCGTTAATAATTAACGCTTGATGAACGCTTGATGACTACTTGATTAACACTGTCTACAGAGCTGACACCGAGATTCTATTTTTTGGTTTTTTCCGATTATGATCAAATAGTAAGTAAGCCTTTTAATGATACAGTTGATATTGCCCTTAAAACAACCTGGTGAACCCAAAATTTAATCGGGATTAGGAGAGTATCTAAGCATATCAAATCTTGTACATCGCGCTTTTCGCACCGGTAATATCACAGTATAACCAGTTTCTATCTTGACAAAATCAGCCTGAATATACATTGGTAAGCAAATTTAAAAACGATGAGGCAATAATGACAGACAGCATTGAGGTATGTTCGTATCTCAGTCCTAAACGTGTTCTGAGTTTAGAAGCAGGGAAGAAGCAAGAGGTGTTGGACTTACTTGCTGAACTGATTGCAGAGGATCCTTTGGTGAATGATCCCATTGAGATGAAAAAAGCCATCATAGCCCGGGAAAAAGTAATGAGCACCGGCATCGGAAACTATGTGGCGATACCTCACGCCCGCTGTGCCGGAGTGGAAGATTTTGTAGTTGCCTTTGCCAGGATCGAAGCGGGCATGGAATTTGACGCTGTGGACAATAAACCAGTGCACCTGGTTTTTATGATCGTGGCAAATGAGCATCAAGATAAAAAATACATAAAGCTTCTCTCGCGTTTGATGTTGCGTATGCGCAAAGAACAGCTGATCGAGAGATTGATGCAGACTAACAACGCGGAAGACTTGTACAGGATATTGGTGGAAAGCAAGTAATGCAAGATGTCCATATCCTGTCTTTTATGGGCATTTGTCTACTCTTTTCGCTGCTTAGTGGAAGGGGAGCAAGTTACCTGAAGGTACCCATAATAATTGCCTATATCATCACCGGGGCGATATTTGGTCCTGCCATTCTTTCCTATGTCAATTCAACACAGATAGATAGTCTGGGTTTTATCAATCTTATTACGCTAGCATTAATCGGCTTTAATATCGGTACAGAATTGCGTTTTAAAGAACTGAGAAGAATGGGCAATAAAATCATTATCATAGTTTTGATGGAAGCCAGCTTGGCCTTCCTAGTTACGGCCGTTGCCACGGCGATCGCTTTGAAAAGTATTCCTATGGGCATCATTTATGGAGCGTTGGCTTGCGCCACGGCACCGGCAGGAACCATCGACGTGATCAGGCAATATCAAGCCAGGGGAGAGCTTACATCCACCCTTTTTGCAGTAATGGGCCTGGACGATATCTATGCTTTGATACTCTATTCATTGGGCATACCTCTTGCAGGCATTTTATTGGGAGCAAATAATCTCAGTATATCACACGCGCTTGTAGGGGCGAGTTTCGATATCGTTCTGGAAATAGGACTGGGAGCGGCTATCGGATATATACTGGTGCTTTTGGGCAGATATATCCACGAGCAATCGCTGTTTCTCATCTACTCTCTGGGAGCGCTGTTCATCATGTGCTCCTTGGCAGAATTTTTGGGCCTGTCACCGATATTGCTCACCATGAGTGCCGCAATCGTGATGACAAATCAAAATGGCATCATCACCAAAAAGTTTACCCATTCGCTTACCCAGTGGTCTCCTCCCGTGTATCTGATGTTCTTTGTCTTGCTGGGATCCCGTCTGGATTTTAAGATTATTGCTTCATATGCGCTATTGATCGTGGCATATATAGTGTTTCGCAGCATCGGCAAATTTTCCGGGGCTTTTTGGGGTGCGAAGTTGGCAAAAAGCGATAGCAAAATACGCAAGTATCTGGGTTTCACCTTGCTATCTCAGGCTGGAGTGGCCATCGGCCTTAGTTTGGGAGCCGCCAGTATATTGAAAGATCTGGGTTTGAAAGCAGAAGCTACTCAAGTAATCAGTGTGATGACTGCTTCCACCTTTTTGATTATGCTCATAGGCCCCATACTGGTAAAATATGGATTGAACAAAGCGGGTGAACTAAGGGTGCAGGACTAAGACAGGAGAATTAATATGTATATGATCTTACATCTGTATAGCGATAAATATCTGGACGACATGATATTGGCACTTTCGGAGGCGGGCATCGAGGATCCGATAGTGCTATCCGGAGAGACACTGGGGCAAAAGATGCTCTATGATATCCCATTATTTGCCTCTTTCAAGGATTCTCCCGATATCAGACAGGGCTTTGGCAGCGTGATCATGGGTGTTGCCGCAAAGGAGGATGTGGATTTTGCTTTGGCAGAGCTCACGGAATCCGGATTGGATCTGCTCAAAATGGGAATGGTAAAAGTATTTCTGATACCCATAGGCGAGATTATCGGATGATGTGGATACATACTATGGAATTAACCATAAGATTTTTGGTATGGGCTACAGCACACACCAGAAAAAGATTGACTACTTTTGAAAGCCTGTAACACTTGCTCGAACAATATAAATTGCTGTGTGATTGTCACATCAGCACGATTTAAATGGGAGACTTTATGCGTCGGTTACTGATTGCTACGATCTTAATCAGCCTACTTTTGGGGGCTTGTGGAAAAACTCTTACATCCGGTAAAACCGAGGTTACCTTCTGGCATGGCCTCAGCGGACCCTTGGGAGACACCCTGAACGAGATGATTATGGAGTTCAACCGAGAACACGAAGATATAGAGGTTGTGGCAAATCCCATTAGCAGTTACACTGCTCTATCTCAAAAGCTGATGGCATCCATTCAAGCTAAAAAACAGCCTGACATTGCTCAGGTATTTGAAAGTTGGGCGTCAAAATACATAGAATCAGGAGTGTTAGCATCCCTGGATGAGCTTATCGCTGAGGACGACGATTTTGACGAAGCAGACCTCAATGATGTATATCCAGTATTCAGAAACTCAAATACATTCAACGATACTCTGTATTCCTTTCCCTTCAATAAAAGCGTGAGAGCATATTTTTACAATAAAGATGATTTTTATAGGGCTGGATTGGATCCGGACTATTTCCCCAAAACCTGGGGTGAATTCAAGGAATACGCTTTGAAGCTGACCAGAGACACCGATAATGATGGAGTGAACGATCAATTTGGTACCAATTTCAATGTCAATGAATGGCAATTTGTAAACCTCTTGCATCAAGCGGGAGGCACATTGATCGACGAGGAAGGCAGGCCCACGCTCAATAGCGCCATGGGCGTGGAGGCCTTAAGCTATGTTACGGATATGATGTTCAAGGACAAGAGTGTGTATTTGGTACGTGAATATGAGGGTCAAAACGACTTTTTGGCGGGCGTGGTAGCAATGTATGAAGGCTCCAGCGTTTCCATTACTCACATGCGCCAACAGCCCATCAATTTCAATATTGGCTATGCACCTCTGCCAACCTATCGCACTGCTCAAAGTGCCGTATCGGGAGCAAACATCGTGATTTTCAAATCCGGAGACAGAAAGCGTGAGCGTGCGGCATGGGAATTTATCAAATGGTTCACGGATACAGATCAAACTGCCAGATGGAGTGTTGCTACGAGTTATATGCCGGTACGGCGAAGCGCAATGAATAGCGACATCATCGTCAGTTTTCTTAAAAAAAATCCACAATATAAAGGTATTTATGAGCAGCTGGAAACGGCGGTTTATGAACCACAAACAGCCGCATGGTTCAAAGCCAGGCCTGAGCTGAAAGGTTATCTGGAAAAGGCCATGCGAGATCAAAGTAGCCCCCGGGAAGCTCTGGATGGAGCCGCAAAGAAATTTGCAGAACTTATAGAAGAAGAGTCCCGATGAGCATTTTTCTCTTGACAAAGAACGGGGTTTTCGAGTTTTGAAACATATATGTGCCGAAGTGGTGAAATTGGTAGACGCAGTGGACTCAAAATCCACCGGGCTTTTTGCCCATGCCGGTTCGATTCCGGCCTTCGGCACCATTATCTGCAAGGAGCATAACCGCAAAATTGCTATACGGCAGTATTCTATGATTTTAATGGCGATTCGCATTACAGCACTTCTTTATGCACAATTTGGTTTGTTTGCGAATATTGCCTTTAGATACACAGGGATTTTTCCAGCCCTGATGAAACATGAAATTTAGCCTGAAACCTATGGAGGTATAGATGTCTACCAGACATATCACCCTAACCCTTTGCCTATTGTTGTTGGCAGCTGCTCCTTTAGCAGCTATTTCGCAAGCAGCCCTACTCTTCCTGTCCTTCGAACCCGGCGGCCGTGCCAATGCCATGGGCCGTGCCTACTCTGCAATAGCTGATGATGCTTTTGGCATGTGGTGGAATCCGGGTGCCACTGCTTTCAACCGCAAGGGGCAGATTGCCTTGAACCATGTTCCCTGGTTGCAGGGTTCTGGAATAGACGATATGTATTATGAATACTTGGGCTGGAACCAATTCTTTGAAGGTATCGGAAACATGAATGCGCACATTGTGCTTCTGGATGCCGGAACTCAGGAACAGACAAGTATCGATGGAAACTATGAAGGCACATTCCACACCTTGGATATTGCCGGAGTAGTCGGTTACGGTTACGAAGTGATCCCGGCCAAATTGGGCTTGGGAGCAAATTTCAAGCTGATTTATAGCTATTTAGCCCCCGGTACCGGTCACACCGAGACCGAAGGCAAGGCATTCAGCTTCGGATTTGACATTGGCGCAAAGTACCTTGATCTGGCCAATATCGAAGGTTTGGATCTGGCTTTGGTGATGCAAAACTTTGGCCCAGATGTTACTTTCGTGGATCGCGATCAAGCTGATCCGCAACCATTTACTATGCGACTTGGTGCCGCTTACGAAATTCTGAACAATCCCATGGGAAAACTCATCGTGTCTGCTGAAGCCAGCAAAATACTGGCAAACTCCGATCCTCTGTTTGAACGCATTATTACCGGATGGAATTACATGGATGAAGCAATTTATGGTGCCGGAGCAGAATATGTGTATCTGGATCTGATATCCCTGCGCGGCGGATTTTTCCACGATGGCTCCGGTAAGATTACCGGTCCCAGCTTCGGTGTTGGAATCCAATATACCTTCGATCAACGCTATAAACTGACCGCTGATTTCGCTATGGTCCCCGGTGGAGAACTGGTTGACTTCAATAAGGTGTTCTCTTTGGGAATTGAATACTAAACAAGCATTTGAGAAACAGAGGCAGGCTTTTATCGGTCTGCTTCTGTACTCATCTCATACGCCGTTTTGGCGTACATGGGAAAGGCAACAATGAAAAATACGATTCTTCCCAACGCTTTATATAGCTTTATCGTAATTATACTGGTTTATTCGTTTGCGTCTCAGTTATCTGCGCAAAAGATGAACCTGAAACCTGTGGGTCGTTCTGTCGAACAAAAAAAGCATCCTTTTACCGAAAGACTGATCCAGGCGCAAGACGATGTCGCTACACGAAAATCGGGGGGGAATTATCGAAAACTCCTGGTGATTCTGGTGGATTTCCAGGAAGATGACGATCCCGGCAGCACGGGAAACGGAAAATTCGTGCTGGAAGCAGATCCCTCTTATCTGTATTCTGTGGCTGCTCCACCTCACGACAGGGAATATTTTGAAGCCAATCTGGAAGCGATGCGCTATTACTATCTGGCGGCATCCGCCGGTGCTTACGATCTGGAATACGACGTTTGGCCAAAGGACAAAACAGCATACACATTATCCCATACGATGGCTTACTACAATCCTCCCGATGTCGGCTCAGATGAATTCGTCGCCAAGATGGAAGAGTATTTCAAAGAAGCATTTGAGACTGCCGATATTGAAGATCCCGAGATCGATTTTGCATCTTATGCGCATTACATGATTATCCATGCCGGATCGGACTGGCAACATGATATAGCCGGGGACAGCCCTCAGGATATTCCATCCTTTTTTATCAGAGTAGCAGAAGGAAAGCAGGTGAACGTGGATGATGGCAATCATCAAATCTACCATGCCTGCAACGTTCCTGCTACCATCTCGCAGGATTTTCGTTCTGAAGAAAGTGGTGGTCAAACGATCCACAGTGGATATGGGGCCCTTAATGCAGTATTATTCCATGAATTTGGCCATTCTCTGGGTCTGGTAGATCTGTATAACGTAAGAAATTTCAGCCCCATGGTTGGCAGCTTTGACATCATGGACAGTGGTGGAGCCGGTATTTTGGTGGATATGCTGGAAAACGGCGATCTGGTCTATCTGGAAGGAGCAATGCCCGCATTGCCGGGTGCTTTCAGTCGATTCTTGCTGTTCGAAGAAGATTTTAAAGCCAGAGGTTTATTCAAAGAAGTAACGGATCTGAAACCATACAGCAGGATTGATCTGGCAGCCAGCAGTATGAAGCAAAGCGGCTCGAACAAACCTTCTATCATCCGTTTTCAGATCAACCCGGATGAGTATTATCTTATCGAAAACCGCAATCTCGATCCCGACAACGACGGTGGGACTGCTGTGTTTGGCACTTTGGAGCATCCTGATGATCCCTCGAAAAAAAGGGTGATTCTGTATCCTACTGCGTATGAAGATGATAGTAATATGCCTACTTATGAATATGACTATCTGTTGCCCTCTTTTATGGATGCTCAAGGCAATGTGAAGGGCGGCGGTATATTGGCTTGGCGGGTGAACGAGAAAGTGCTGTATCAGGAAGGAACTACCTATGAAGATGGGTCTTTTGCCTCAAACTTCGATACGAATTATGTGAATACCAGTTTCTCCCGACCGGGGGTGATGGTCTTGGAAGCTGATGGTATTAGGGATTTGGGTGAATACTACTCTCAATACTGGACCGGTACTCCCTATGAGTATTTTCATGCGCATAAGCCTTTTTTGAACAATAACGGGGAGTTCATGCAATGGAGTCCGGAAGCCTGGCGGCCGCGTTTAAGTGCGGTTACAAAACCTGCAATGCTGGATGAGAGCGGACTTGGTTCGATGTTTTATATGGATGAGATCAGTGATCCTGCTCCGATAATGGGATTTGTATTGAAAACAGGGGTGTTCGACGAATCGTTCAATCTCCCGGCTGCGGGTATCTCCTTTGCCGGAGAAGTGATAAATGCGCCCTATGGAAACACTTTGCTGCCTTTCAGCGGAGGTGGCTATATCAGCCTGTATACAGACCAATACGGAGATTGGTCTGCCATGTTGGACAGCGAACCGACCAGCATCGGCAATTTTGATTATCCACTTATAAGCCTGGATTTTAATCATGATGATTACTTGGATCTGTTAGGTGTTACCGGAGAGCAGTTGCACTTTATTGATATCAGTTCCGGCATTTGTAACGCTAACACTATTACTTTTACCGATAGTATCTCCCGGCCTCTGAAGCACAATGATGCGGTATATGTATACGATGCCGATACATTGTACAAACTTGAAACCAGTCTTATCGAGAACTATGTGTCTCTGGAAGGAATTAAAAATCTGAGCGCGTTTTCGGGATACATCCTTGTGACGCTGAATACGAAGATTGTAGCTCTTTCGGAGTCCGGCTTCGAAGAGGCATGGACTGTTACAATACCTGAAGATATTGGAGATTATGAGCCGGTCATCTGTATGGATGGTGAAGCTGCGATTATCTTTATAACGGCAAATAGTGGAAACATCTATCGCTATGCCGCATATAATGATAAGCAAGATGAGGGTATCATTGAACGCATCTTCATCAATACCGGCTCATTTTTGCCTTCGCAGCCTGCTCTGATTGCTCTTGAGGATAGCGAACTCAGAGTATTCTTTGGGCTGGGCAATTATGCATATATGCTCTCACAGAACGGATATCTGCAAAACGGCTTTCCTCGATATCTGGATCAAGTATTCATTCAGGCCAAAGCTGATTCCAAAGCAATGAATTTGTCGGGAGAAATCTTGATGTTTTTGCCTGTCGAGCAGCAGGGTTATATTGCCATTAATGAAAATGCTGAGCCTCGCTATCAGTATTCTCTGCTGATGCCCCACAATCAAGCCAACGAAACATCTTCATGGTCTGATATCATGTATTATGATGATATAAACAGCAGACTCTTGTGGTATTATTCGGTAATAGATGGCGAAAATAGCCGTATCTATGTTCACAGCATTGACTCTATGGAAAATCCGATCCTTTGGAATGGATACCGGAATTCAGGAACAGGACTAGTCCATGGTTCCATTACCGGCCCATCAATACCGGATGATCTAGCCTTGGTAGCGTATGTATTTCCCAATCCCGTAAAGAAGGGTGTCTATCGCTTGAGAGTGGAAAATGCATCCGGGGATACCACGTTGCGTATCTATGACATCAATGGGAACCTGGTTTATAAGGACACAAAAAACGATCTCAAGTTTGACTTGGAACTGGATTCAGAAGACCTCAGTTCCGGAGTCTATGTTGTTCATGTGAAAAGTGGCGGCAAGCAGAAAAGTGTCAAATTTGCCGTCGAGAAATAAGGAGTAAGCTGATGCGCTATATAGTTCTCTGTCTGATCACTCTAAGCTTTGCGGTAAGTCTCTTCAGCCAAACCACAGAAGATTGGCTTTGGGATGAAAGTGAAAGTCAAGAAGAGAAACTGGAAGCAGATTTTATCCAGGTGAATTACGATAAAAAAGATGCCCGATTGGCAATGTTGATGTCTATGCTGATTCCCGGGGCGGGGCAGTTTTACGCGGATCGCAGTGCCATTACTACATATATATTTCCGGCTATTGAGATCGGCATGATCGCCGGATATTTGTATTTCGAGAATAAAGGAAACGACAAAACCAAAATCTACGAAAGATACGCTAATAAAGAAGACATCGTATACACTCTGCCCAATGGAGAGCAAATTACTACTCCTCGCTATCTCAGAGACAGGCAGAGAGACGTGGAAAACGACCTGATAGCCCTTAATACGGTGGATATCTACGAGCGTTCCTTTTTCCGCTTGGATCCTGATGATATCCAGCATTTCTATGAAGACATCGGCAAATACTCCCATTATGTGTTTGGTTGGGCAGATTGGTATTATACTTTTGCTGCCAATGAACAGGGAGAATATGTGAGTCCCAATTGGTATCCCGAAGGCGGAAATGCAGGAGATCCGGGATGGATTTGGGAAGGGAACTATCCTATCTATGACGATCCCGAGCGGGGTTTTTATACCAACCAATCTGTGGATAAAGCCGATCACCGCTCCAGTCCAATGCGCAAGACCTATATAGATTTGCGCAATGATGCCAAGGACGAATTCAGCAAGGCACAAATCTTTACTTTCGGTTTGGCGCTGAACCACATTACGGCAGGCTTGGATGCCATCAGGGTTACCAGAAAATACAACCGCAGCGCAATTACAGACAGTGGGATCAGAATGAAATACTACACTTCGGTAAGGAACGATAAACTCACACCCATGCTTTCTCTAAATTGGAAGTTCTGATGAAACGCACAATACTCCTTATCACTATCTTGATGCTGTGCGGATTTCTTGTGGCTCAATCAAGATTGGCTTATATCGGGATGAGTGCTATACTGCCCGGAAGCGGAGAAATAGCCTTGGGAAAGACCAATCGGGGTATTGTGATGATTGCGGCAGACCTTCTTGTCGCCTATTCCTATTTTAAGACCGATAACGAGCTCGATTTGCAACGCGAGCAATATCGCAAGTATGCCAATGTATATGCCGGTGTACCTGAGGACATGCCGCTGAGTCACTATCAGTCTGTGCAGGAATACATCAGTAGTGAAGATTACAACGACTATCTGGAAATGATAGCCCGAAACTACTATCTGATCTCAAACTACGATCCAGAAGGTTATGCCGAGTTTTTGCAAAGTGAGAGCTTTAGCTCAGAGGAAATGTGGGCATGGCAATCTGCGGCCCATTGGGAAAATTACAAAGACATGCGAAAAACGCATCAAAAGACCAAAATCAACCACACGCTTACCGTTGGTTTGTTGCTGTTGAACCGGGCAATCAGCATTGTAGATACAGCGATACTCTCGCGAAACTTGCACCTTTATGCCCGACCCAGTGGGATGGATGGTATGATGCTCAATTGCGAATTGAGGTTCTGATGACAGCATCGAAAAGAATACTGGTTCTTAGTCTATGTCTTATCTCGATCAGCGGTTTGTGGGCACAAGGTAAAGACTTTTTGCTATCCCTGGCAATCCCGGGCTTATCCCAAGTGAAGAATGGCCGAAACTTCGGTTATGCTCTAATGGCGGCTGAAGCTGCTTTGATAGGGGGACAGCTCTATTTCAACAGTGAAGCAAAGCTGTCCAGGGATGAATCTTATACATATGCCTTAAAGTTTGCTCATGTCAATCCGGGGAATTACGACAGCGCCTTTTACAAGAATCTGGGCAAATATGATAGTAGTGGATTTGATGCTCTGGGTTACAACGCGTATATCAGAGAAAGAGCTCTGAGTCTGTATCCCGGCGATCCCATCAGCCAACAGCAATATATTGATGAATACGCTTATGGTGACGACAAATACTGGAATTGGGACAGTGGAGAACATAAGTCGACTTACAATGGCATGCGAAATGATGCGCTTGATTATGAGTCATATGCAAAGCTCGCTTTGGGCGTGACTATTCTGAACCATCTGATCAGCGGAATCGACGCCTTGAGAGCCGGATCCCAGGATAGCAAAGCACAGTTCTCGGTGGATATTCTCGAAAACGTCCCCGTATTGAAGCTATCGGTAAAGTTCTGATGAAAAAGGCAAAAATACTGCTCTGTGTCTGTGGCGGGATCGCAGCTTATAAGGCTATTGATCTGGCCAGTATGCTCTACAAACAGGGTTTTGAGATACGCACTGTGCTTACTGAATCCGCCTGTAAATTTGTGTCGCCCCTCAATTTTGCGGCTATCACGCATCATGACACTCATAGTTCCCTGTGGGATGACAACGATCCGATACCCCATATATATTTGGCAGATTGGGCGGATTTGGTAGTGGTAGCTCCCGCATCGGCAAACACAATCGCGAAAGCGGCACACGGAATCGCAGACAACTTGCTGAGTTCATTGCTTCTGGCACACAGCAAGCCAGTTTTGTGGGTGCCTGCCATGAATGTGCACATGTACGAAAACCAAGCTACGATCGACAATATAAAAGTGCTGCAAAAACGCGGGCATCACATTCTCGATCCTGCCTTTGGTTTACTGGCTTGCGCTTATACAGGCAAGGGGAAATATCCTCCCAATATTGAGATAGTGTATGCCATTCGCAGCTATCTGGAATATGGACAAGACTTGAGAGGTGTCAAGGTTTTGCTTACAGCAGGGGCTACTATCGAAGCAATAGATCCCATGCGTGTAATCAGCAATAAATCCAGCGGAAAGATGTCTTTGGCTCTGGCGCGCGCTCTTTTTCTACGAGGGGCGGAGGTAATACTGATTTACGGTTCCATCAGTGAGGCTTTGCCATATTACCTCAGTGAGGCTATTCAAACGCTATCTGTAAATCAAATGCACGAAACAGTGCTGTCGCATGCAATGGATTGCAATTGGATTATCAAATGTGCCGCTGTATCGGATTATAAACCGGCAGCCTATAGCGAAAGCAAGATAAAGAAAGGCGAAGACCTGCATCTGGATCTGATACAAACCAAAGACATATTGACCGATTTGGGCCAAATGAAGCAGGAAAATCAATTGTTGATTGGATTTGCTGCCGAAACAGATAACATGGAAAATAACGCGAAAGAAAAACTTGCAAAGAAGAATTTGGATCTTATTATTGCCAACGATCTGAAGTATGCCGGTTCTGATGATAATGAGATAACCATGATAGACCGAGAGCTGAACATGACGCATGCGCAAGGGGATAAGTTTGAGCTTGCCCACCGCGTGATAGATCGTATAAAGGACCTATGCGTACAATCCTGATCAGCGGAGCCAATTCACAGATAGGTAGCTATTTGGCTCGGGCTTTTGAAGCGGAGGGCCGGAGCTTACTCTTATCCTACAACAAACGCAATGAGCGTATAGCTGATCTGGTCTCAAACCGGATCCAAGCAGATCTCAGAGACTTGGACACCCTACGTGATAAGCTGGCTCCACATATCGCATCCATCGACTGTCTGATCCACTGTGCCGCAATTCGCAGTGAGGATCACCAAGCCCTGGCAGATACAGATCCCAAATATTTCCGAAGGGTTTTTGAAGAAAACGTGTATCCAGTGTATAACCTATTAAAGATTCTTTTGCCGGATATGCGCTCGAGAGCATTCGGTAGAATAGTGTTATTCACGTCTGATGTGACCAGAACCGGGCTACCAAATGGCTCTGCCTACGCAGCGGCAAAAGCAGCCATAGCCAATCTGGCAAAAAGTGCGGCATTGGAGAACTCGGAAAGAAACATTCTGATAAACTGCATAGCTCCAGGGCCGGTAGAAACGAATATGGCAGAGGATTTTGACTCAGATTATCTTGAATTTAGAAAACAGTATTTTGCTAAACATCTGAAGCGGACAGCAAGCGGAAAACCGGTTGTGATATCCGAGATTAAAACAGTAATAGACATGCTGATATCCCCTTGGATTTCTAATCTTTGCGGAGAAGAAATCATCCTTAATGGAGGCAAAACATGAAACGATACATTGTAATAATGCTACTGATAATGGCCGCAAGCTTAAACGCGAATGTGTTTATGGACGGAGAGAAACTCACTTTTAACATAAAATATGGGATTATTACCGCCGGTCAGGCGACCCTGGAGGCCAAAACATCCGTTTATCAGGGAAACCCGGTATGGTATCTTTCCACCAATGCAAAGACTCACAGTTTCTTCGATAAGATATTTCGGGTGAGAGACAGGGTAGAATCCTGGTGGGATAAAGACTCGCTATTACCCTACAAATTCGCTAAAAACCTGCAAGAAGGTAAATACCGCCAACATCGCGTACACATATATAATCATGCCCGCGGACGTACGACGTATCAGCGTTGGCATTTCAAAAACAGCCGATTTGACAACTCTGAGATGGATATGCCAATGGACTCTCAGGATATTCTAAGCGCGTTCTACTGGGTTAGACATCAACCCTTGGAAGTGGGGAAGAAAATGATGATAAACATCACTGCTGATGGACGTAATATGCCTACTGAAGTGGTGGTGCACCGCAAGGAAAAAGTAAAAAGCATATTTGGTGAAGTGGAGTGTTTGGTCATAGAACCGAAACTGAAAGGTGAAGCTGTGTTTAAACAAACCGGAGACATATTCATCTGGGTGACAAACGATGAATATAAGATACCTGTAAAGCTGGAGAGTAAGATCACTTTCGGCTCATTTTCTGCTACCCTGGATAGCGCTCAGAAAGTGCCTCTAAAACTGAAATGACACCGGATCTGAATCGTAGAGAAGCCTTCAGTTATCACCTCCCCACGGAGTTGATTGCTCAGTATCCCGCTGAAAAGAGAGAAAACTCCCGTTTGATGCATCTGCATACCGGCGATCAAAGCATCAATCATCGGTTATTTGTGGAGTTACCCTCCTTACTAAGGTCGGGCGATCTCTTGGTTCTAAATAACAGTAAAGTGTTCCCTGCCAGGCTATTTGGCAGAAAGGATAATGGCACCAAAATCGAGGTCTTGCTACTAAATCCCTCATCCGAGCCGGATAAATGGAAGTGCTTATTGTATCCTGCCAAACGCATCAAGCAAGAGCAATACATCACTTTCTCGAACAACATGAAAGGCTGGGTATATCCGCAAAGAATTGATGATGTATATGAGATCAAGCTGGAATACAAAGGAGATTTCTGGCAGGAGATCGAGAGCATCGGGCATATTCCGCTGCCGCCATATATTGCGCGTCCGGATGAAAGCAGCGATAAAACTCGCTATCAAACTGTCTATGCCAGACAACATGGATCAGTAGCCGCTCCCACCGCGGGATTGCATTTCAGTAAGGATTTGATCCAGAAATGCAAAGATATGGGAGTTCAATTTACTGAGCTCACTCTACATGTGGGAATCGGCACTTTCCGCCCGGTAAAAACCGAGCTAATCACCGAGCACACCATGCATAGTGAGTGTGTGGAAATTCTTCCCGAGACAGCAAAGACGATAAATAAGGCTAAAGCGGAAGGGCGCAGAATAATCTCCGTGGGCACTACCTCAGTACGGGGTTTGGAAAGCTTTTGGGAAGCAGGTAAATTGCAAAGTGGTAATCGATGGACGGACATCTTTATCTACCCCGGTTACACGTTTAAGGTACCGGATGCCATTATTACAAACTTCCATTTACCGGAATCCACTCTTTTGATGATGGTTTCCGCTTTTGCTGGATTCGAATTTATCCGCAAAGCATATCAGGTAGCAATTGCTGAGCGCTACAGGTTCTTTAGTTATGGCGATGCCATGTATATCGAGCTATGAAAGAGAGAAGCTATTTTTATTATGATGTGCTGGACAGCACGATGCTGGAATACAAAAGACTGCGGGAATATCACAGCGGGTTGATATCTGTACGCACGGGTTCTCAAGACGACGGAGTAGGCAGGGATAACCATATATGGCTATCGCCCCCCGGCGGTCTGTGGTTCACTTTTGATCTGAAATACAGCGGGATTGTATCTTCATTCGCTCTATTTACGGGATACTGTGTTCATCGTGAACTATGCCGACTATTTTCACCCCTAGAGGACAAGCTTCAGATCAAATGGACAAATGATATCTTCTATGATGGTAAAAAGCTGGGAGGCCTGCTGTGCAAAAGCCATCCCGGACGATATACGATTGGAGTGGGCCTGAATACAAACAATGAGATAGATGAGGAATTGGGAAAATTTGGCGCAATCAGCATGAAAAGCATTTTAGGCGCTGATATATCCAACGAGGAACTCTGCTACAACCTGATCAACGCTGTAGAAAAGAGCGAACGTCTGCTTTCTCATGAGATCACTTACATCACATATTGTAATGAGCATCTTTTTGGCAAGGATTGTTTTGCCATGATCGATGTAGGAACCACTCCCTTTGAGGCAGAAATCTTGGGGATTGATTTGAAAGGAGCCCTGATAGTCCGCAAAAAGATGGGTGAAATCATCAATATCCACACAGGTTCTATCCTTAGCATCGAAGCTTTTTCTTGACAGATAGAGCAATTCCAAATCTTTGTAAAAGTCAATAAATGAATATTCGTACCCTGGAGGATCTAATGAACAGATTGTTGCTGATTGCCATGGTTGCCTTCTTGCTGATCTCAGCTTGTTCGGTAAATACTGGCATGCCACAACCTACTAAAGAAGTTGAAAACTATACCGGTTTAGTTACTAAAGTAGCGGTCTTACCGCTGAAAACCATGGACGCAAGAAGCAGAAACATTCGGAAAATTCTCACAGTTCGGGATTTGGATTACATTTTTTCAGCCTATCCCCAATATGAACTGATGGATATGGATTATGTGGCCGACGAATTTGCCGTATTCGGCGTCCCGGATGTGGATGACATGGATCTGGAAGAATTGGCTGAAGTAGCAGAAGCTACCGCAGCAAACGTTCTCATCCTAGGCAACATCTCTTCTTTGAGATCAGATCTTTATGCTGTGTCCCTTCGCTTTTACAGTGATCGTACCAATGAACTGAAGCAAGTAACTTTTAATGTGCCAAACGTGAAAGAAGAACGTTGGAAACAGATGAATGAATCCTTGATGAAACAATTGGATCAATTTATCTCCAACGAAGTGGAAAAGATCTACAACGTAGCAGTAAACTACTATGCCGGCGAAAACTACACTGAAGCTGAGAACCAACTGAAAACCACTATCGGTTTGGATCCGGAGAATGTGGAAGCTTTTTATTATCTCGGTGCCACCTACTACAAGACAGAAAGATATGATTTGGCAGAAGAAAGCTTCAACAAGGTTTTGGAACTCAATCCCACTCACTATCAGACTCTGGTGATGATGAATGAGATGTATGAAACTACCGGTGAGAGCCTGAAACGCATCGCCGTGATGGAAAAGATTGCCTCCATGAACGATGATGCTGATCTGTGGTTGGTGATTGGAAATCTCTACGCGGAAGCCGGTGAAATGACAAAAGCTGAGACTGCATTACAAAGCGCTCTGGCTTTGGATGAAGACAATGCCCAGATAAAGACACGTTTGGCATTCCTGCTATTTGATCAAGAACGTTATGCCGACGCCATTCCTTACCTTGAAAGCGCTTACGACAGTTTCCCTGAAAACGATCTTATTTCCAGACGCCTCGCTGTATCTTATCAACGTAGCGGGCGCATGAGCGAAGCCATAGCCAGATACGAAAGCTTGATCCGGGCAAACCCGAACAATGTTCAAGCTTATCTGAATGTGGTAAGTCTGTATCGAAACCAAGCCGGCGAAACTACCGACCAAGTCATGAAGAATGAACTGAACACGAAAGCATTGGATACAATGAATCAACTTATCAGAATCCAGCCCGACAATGCTATGGCTTATCTAAACTTGGCCAGTATATACCTCGCTCAGAATAATCATAGTGAAGCGGAAGCCAATGCCAACGAAACGATTCAAAGAGATCCCAGTTTGTATCAACCCTACGTGATTCTTGCAACTGTGAGCCAATCCAAAGGTACTACAGAATATAACAGGTTTGTAGATCTGGAAAAACGCGCTGCTGATGCTGTGGGACGCCAGGCTACCACACTCTCCAGACAGCGTGATGCAGCCAAAGTGGCAGCAAACGGTCATTTCCGTAGAGCGATCGATTATTTGAATACAGCCAGAACTCTTACCGGCGAACCTGAGAGCCTGAGAGACATTCAAAACCGCCTTACTTCGCTAAGCAATCTGGTATCCCAAACCTCGGGATATTAATAGATCCTTACAATAGAATAAAGAAGCTGCTTTCGGGTGGCTTCTTTTTCTTTGCCTGTAAAAACTATGCAGATTTGAAATGATACAAAAAAGGGGAGAGTTCCATCCGGTTACTCTCCCCATCCTAGTGCTGTGGATAATGGCTACTTTAAGTTTGTATCATATGACCATAGGAGTAAGCTATCAAAAAAGGAGACT
>ENA-UOOM01000296-UOOM01000296.1-fermentation-metagenome-genome-assembly--contig:-NODE-296-length-60937-cov-9.725190_pt1 | contig 60937 bp, 53 predicted proteins | sample MGYA00245781_ERZ724031 | MGnify/ENA primary metagenome ERZ724031 (study PRJEB28704, sample SAMN03018317) | fermentation metagenome | biome: anthropogenic terrestrial biome; feature: soil; material...
AGGGAATAATTATTGTCTCGACAATCTCCCATATATCTCCCATCTATCTTATCTCCTGTCAATCTTTCATCAATCATTTATCAATCTTTCTTCAATTCCTCTTGTTTCTCGGATGATGCTCGATAATCTCCTGGCGAAGAAACGTGCGGTCGATGTGAGTGTAAATCTCCGTCGTGGTAATCTTCTCATGCCCCAGCATCTCCTGAATCGCCCGGATGTTAGCGCCCCGTTCCAGCAGATGTGTGGCAAACGAGTGACGGAAAACGTGCGGACTGATCTTTTTTTGCAGCCCCACCGCTTCGGCATATTGCTTGATGTAATAGAACACCGTGATGCGCGAAATGGCTTTCCCCCTTGCGCTGAGAAACACAAAATCTTCTTGTCCTTTTTGCACATTGAGTTGTCGGCGGTAGGGCAGGTAGTCATTGATTCTTGTGATCGCCGTTTCCGAAATAGGGACGAGCCGCTGTTTACTGCCCTTGCCTTGCACCCGTATGAACCCTTCGTCGAAGTATAAATCGGAAAAGCGCAGGTGGGTAAGTTCCGAAATGCGAAGGCCGCAACTGTAAAGCGTTTCGATAATCGCGTAATTGCGCGTGCCCTCTGACGTCGATACATCGATAACGCTCAGGATACGGTCTATTTCTTCGAGGGTGAGCACTATCGGCAACTTCATGCCGATCTGTGGCGAATCGAGCAGTTCGCTCGGATCGTCTTCCAGGTATTCGTCGAGGACAAGAAAGCGGAAAAACGATTTCACGCCCGAGATGATGCGAGCGATGGATCGGGGTGAGATTTGCTCGTCATACAACTGGGCCAGAAATGCTTCGAGAGTATCCGTGGTGATTTCTTTCACCGGAATGTTTTGTTCCTGGATAAATACGATGAGCTTGGCGAGATCCGTCATGTACGCCTCGATGGTGTTTTTCGAGAGCCCTCTCTCCAGTAATAGAAAACGTTTATATTTCTCGACTACCGGATAGCTTTCCTTTTCTTTTGATAAAACGTTCATATTGTTTCTTAATCCCTTTGTCCCTTTGTCCCTTTGCTCCGCCTGCAATTATCGACGTCAGCCATTATCGGGCGCAGCCCCTATCGCGAAGTGTTATCCCCTTTCTTTCCGCCGTCTTTATTTAGTTTCGCCGTCAACTTCTCCGCCTCCCGGATGTGGCCTCGGATAGAATCGATGACCTGTCTTTGTTCCGGAGAGGAAAGGTCGTCTTTGTTTTCAAGCTTGCGGAGCAAAGAAGTGAGCGTTTTATCCCCCGTCATTTCAAAAACCGGAAGCATTTTATGCGCCAGTTCCCCCGCAAGTGACAGGTTGTTTTCTTTCAGGGCGCTCTCCAACCGGGGAATAGCGGCGGTTGTCTCCGAAATAAACGTCCCGAGGATCTCCTTCGACGTGGCAGGATCATCCTTTACAAAGTCGATGAGAGCGGCAGCGCCTTTTGTCGCCGGCGGTTGCGGCGTTTCCGTCTCTATCGCCGTCGCATCGCCGCCCGTTACGTAGGTGTGGATGATGCCGTATAATTGCGAAGATGTAAACGGCTTCATCAGGAAGTCGGTAAATCCGGAGTCCGCCAGGTCTTTTTGCGAAAGCCCCGACTTGGCCGAGAGGCCTATGATCGGTGTCTGGACATCTTTTCCGGCCCTTTGGGCTCTTATTTGTTCTGCAAGCTTGAAGCCGTTTATCTGCGGCATTTGGATATCGACAAAGAGGATGTCGAACGATTGCCGTTGCAGGATGGCGAGTGCGTTTTCGGGACGCGACTCGGCAATGACCGTCATATTCTTCCTCCGCAGCATTTCGGCGGTCATGGAAAGCTGGATGTGGTCGTCGTCGATCAATAACACCGATACGCCTTCGAGCGAGTAGTGGGTAGGGGAGGGTACCGGCACCTCGGTGGGCTGATCGGGCTGTTCGGGTTGTAAGGGCAGGATTACGAAAAACTCCGATCCCTTTCCTCTTTCCGACTCCAAGCCTATTTTCCCGTCCATCATCTCCACCAACCTTTTCGTGATAGCCAGTCCCAAGCCGCTGCCCTCGCTTCTTCCGTGGCGAGGATCGTCGGAGTCGAGTTGCTTGAACTCTTCGAAGATCACCGCTTGGTCTTTTTTATCGATACCGGCGCCTGTATCTTTCACCTTAAATAGAAGCTCCCGGTTGCCTTTTTCCTCCGAAATAACGGCGGAAACCGCGACCGTTCCTTCCTGCGTGTATTTAATCGCATTCGAAATGATATTCCCCATAATTTGGCGGATGACGTAAGCATCCCCGTAGCATGTAAGATCCTTCGGCAGCCGAATGTCCGGCACGAAACGGAGTTTTTTCGAGTCGGCAATGGGCTTGAAGCTGGCAGTCGTTTCATCTATCAGGTCGAACAGGTTGAAGTTGGTTTCTTTAACGACCCACGTTCCCGATTCCAGTTTTTGAAAATCCAGCAGATTCGTAGCCAATTGCAGGATGTGCCGGCCGGAGAGCTTCATGTTCTGCAATTCCCGTTGATTATTGCCCGAATCCCGCTTCGAATCCATCAATTCGATGTATCCGAGAATAGAACTCATGGGCGCCTTGATGTCGTGTGATACGGCCAGCATCAACTCTTCACGCGAAGCGAGTAACTTGCGGATATGTTCGTTCGACCGTTCGAGTTGTTTCTTGTAGCGTTGGCTTTTGTTGAAGTCGATCAGAAACAGAATGCCGAAAAACAAGGCAATGAGTATTGCCAACCACGACACGCCGTAGACCGTTTTGAACGACGACGATACCGCGGCGTCTTTTTCTTCGAGAAGGCGGATCGACTTTTCCAGTTCTTCTTTTTCGATACCTTTCAACAGTTGATCAATGCGGGCCGTCAGCATCGTATTGGTCAGGTACATCTGCGATTGGCGGTCAAGCAACGCATATTCGAATTTTTTGCGGTTTTGCAAATCCAGCCTTTCGGAATACCGCACCATGTTGACAACAGTGTCGATGGCCAGTTTGAAGTCCTCTTGGGAAATGACGGTTTTCTTATCGACCAATACCGTTGAATCGGATCGGGCGACAAATACGTCGCGGATGCGGTCGGCGAGTCTCCGCCGCCGTCCGTAGACGACCGACGTATCGCTTTTGGCTTCTTCCTCCGGAAGTAAATTTTTTGTATTCAGATAGTCCCTGATTTGTTCATTCAGTGCGTTGGGGACATACGTGTATTGCGTTTCGCGGATAATTCGGGGGCTTTTACGCAAGGAGTCGAGTAATTCGGCTATTTGTTCGAGGTTTTCATGCTTCTCTTCCACCAACACCCCGATGGTGTCGAGGGTTGCCGTTCGTAGCGTGTCTTGAGACAACGACCTCAGCGAGTCTAGATTCGTTTTAATTTCGGGTAGGAGTGTTTGGTATTTTTCGAAATAAGCTTCCGTTCCCTCCTTACTAAAGAAGCCTTGTACGCTTTCTATTTCATAGAGTTTGGAAAGGGTGTTGCCTACGATTAGCAGTTCGGAGAGGTCTTCGCCGCGTATTTTCTTCTCGGAAAACGACACCAACTTATTGTACACCAAGAAAAGCCCGGCAATCATGATGACTACGACCAGCACATATCCTGTAATGACAAGATAGCGTATATGAGAACCGGAAACAGATGATTTTATTGCCATGGAATATAATGCTATATCGTTTAAAACGTTGTGTTTACGTTGTACAACTTTATTTTGTTGTATAGCGTTTTCCGGTCGATATTTAAAATAGATGCCGCCATGGTTTTATTCCCCTTAGCCAAAGTCAACGCTTCTTCGATTTTTTCTTTTTCGTAACGTTCTTTTCGTAATCCTTTTACCGATGTCCCTTTCGGGTGATCAACCGGTTCCTTTTGGGCGGCTTTAAACAATAACCGGCCTACTTCTTCGGAAATGCAATTACTTTCGGTAAGTAACGCAGCCTTTATGATGGTGTTTTTGACTTCCTGAATGTTGCCGGGCCAATCGTAATCGAGTAAAAGTTGTTGCACGGCGGGCATAATCTTCTCGATCTTCTTGTTTAACACCTCATTCGCAACCTTCAGGAAGTAATGGGCGAAGAATGGGATGCTCTCTTTGTTTTCTTTCAGCGCCGGCAGAAGAATGTGGTGCTTTTGGAGGGTCGTCAGAAGTTTGGGAATCCATATGGCGGAAAGTTCGGATATCGTTTTATCGGTACTGACGATAACTTGGGTGAAGTTTTCGTTTTTCGGCTGTTTCGTGAGGAAGTCCTGCAATTGTAACTGCCCCGTTTTATCGAGAAGCTGTGCATTTTTGACGAATAACAACCCGCCTTTTGCTTCGGCGAATTTGCGACTTATCCAAGAATTTTCCTGTTGAAAAGAATAGGAAGTTGCGCCTGCATCCGAGCCGTTTTTAGAAAATCGATCGTAATCGGCTGTGACGAAAGGGAACGATTTATGAACTCCTTTTTCATAAATATATTTTGCCGCGGAAGCTTTTCCCGTACCCCTGTCGCCGGTGATCAGAAGGTGTGTATTGTCGACTACCGCTTTGTCGAGACGCTTGAATAACTCCGTGTAGGCTCTCCCTTCGGGTTTAATGAAAGCATTGATGAATTGTTTACTTTTCTTTTGATTCTGACGGATCTTGAGGGCATCTTCTATTTTCTTGAATAGAAGTTCGGGTTCAATGGGTTTCGAAATGTAGTCCACGGCTCCTGATTTCATGGAGGCGACCGCCGACTCGATGTCCGCGTAACCGGTCATCATAATCACCAGCACGTCGGAATCGTATTTTTGTATCCACGATAAAAAAGAAAATCCGTCCATATCCGGCATGCGGATATCCGATAATACCAGATCGAAAGCGACCTCTCTTATCAACTTTTTGGCATCGTCTACATTCGTGGCTGTTTCCACTTCATAAAGCCTCTTCACGAGCCACGACTTGAGCATCAAACAGATTGTTAAATTATCATCCAGTACCAAAATCTTTTTCATTGCCGTACGTCTATTCATTTATCATCGTTGCAATAACCGGATCGACTCTTCATTGTTTTTGCCACGGAAGTCTCCATCACTTTTGTTTGTTTTCTTCTTCGAAGATTTTCGGTAAAAGGATGGAGGCATACAGGAAAAACACGGCTGCAGCCGACATTACCAGTATCCACTCGTTTCGTTGGCGGAACATAAGATATGTAGCCACCGCCATCAGTACGCAGCCGAGAACCTGAAAATTAAACAAACGTTTCCCCCGAAGGCTCTTGCCGGGATAAGGCCTGCTTGCCAGGATTGCCGCGAATGCGCCTACGGCAAAAGCCATGATCCACGGAGCCACCGCCGGAACAAAAAAATAACCGATTGCTGAAAACAAAATAAGTACTCCGGAAAGCTGAAATATTCTATCTTTTTTTTTATCCATAATCATTACTTTACCGAGGGTGCAGCTCGAAGCGAGGCCCTCGGTCGGCTCACTCGATGAGGAAGAGATCTTCGTTCTCTTTTTTCATCAAATAATTTTCACGGGCAAACTTCTCGAGATTCTCTTTGTTCGAGTACAGTTCGTTCAGTTTGGCTTTGTCTGTTTCGGTTTGATGACGATAGAACTCTATCTGCGCTTCCAGATCTTGAATCTCCATTTCGTATTTGACCCGTTTCGTGATACTGCTGTCGCTGAAAAAAAATAACATGGCGATCAACACCAACAGAATGGCAATTTGATAAACTGTCAGTCCTAAAATTCTTCTCGACTTGTATCTCATCGCATCCTTATTCAAATACATACAGATTTTAAGTGATTTACCGGACAAAAATAACACTTTTTTTTCTAATTCGTCTTATTGCGCGGGACAATTAAACGAAAATATCTTTGCAAGGCGAAGACTATTTAAACAAAATAAAGTATCTTTACGCTTTAGTTGACAACATGCTTAACGATATCGAATAAAAAGAATGAAGAAAACGATTTTAACCGCCATTTTACTTTTTGCGGCTGTAATACTCGCGCTTCCGTGTACGAATCTTATCGTTGGAAAGAAGGCTTCTGTAGATGGATCCACGCTCATTTCATATGCTGCCGATTCGTATGCTTTATACGGAGAATTATATCATTGGCCGGCCAGAAAATACAATCCCGGAGAAATGCTGAACATCTATGAATGGGATAGTGGAAAATATTTAGGACAAATTCCGCAGGTATTGCAGACCTATAATGTCATCGGCAATATGAACGAGCATCAATTGGCTATTGGGGAGACTACTTTCGGAGGACGTCCGGAATTGGTCGATTCAACCGGCATCATGGATTACGGCAGCCTTATTTATGTGACGTTGCAACGTGCCAAAAATGCAAGAGAGGCGATACGCGTGATGACGGAACTGGTGGCTGAATATGGATATTATAGTTCGGGCGAATCGTTTTCGATAGCCGATCCCGACGAAGTTTGGATTCTTGAACTGATTGGAAAAGGTCCCGGGCGCAAAGGAGCCGTATGGGTGGCCGCCCGCATTCCCGACGATTGTGTGTCGGCGCATGCCAATCAGGCCCGTATCCGTCAGTTTCCGCTCAATGACCCCGACAATTACTTGTATTCCGGCGATGTGATCGACTTTGCCCGTGAAAAAGGATATTTCAAAGGAAAAGAGGCCGATTTTAGTTTTGCCGACGCTTATGCGCCGCTTGATTTCGGCGCTCTTCGCTTTTGCGAAGCCCGTGTGTGGTCGTTTTTCAACCGGGTGAATAAGGATATGGCGAAATATGTAACCTATGCACAAGGAAAGAGTACCGACCCGATGCCGCTGTACGTGAAACCCGATAAAAAGCTCAGCGCTCAGGATATCCAGCAGATGATGCGGGACCACTATGAAGGGACGGAACTCGACTGGCGTTTCGATGTGGGCGCCGGGCCGTTCGAATCGCCTTACCGGTGGTCGCCGCTCACCTATACGGTCGATTCGGTCGAGTACTGCAACGAGCGCCCAATCGCTACGCAGCAGACCGGCTTTTCGTTTGTGGCGCAACTCCGTTCGTGGTTACCCGATGCGATTGGGGGAATTCTTTGGTTCGGTGTGGATGACGCCGCCCAAACGGTTTATTATCCGGTTTATTGTGCCCATGATCAAGTCCCTCCAGAAATGGCGCCCGGTAACGGCGACTTGCTCACTTTCTCGTGGTCTTCGGCGTTTTGGATCCATAACTGGGTATCGAATATGGTCTATACCCGCTATAACGATATGAGTAAAGATATGAAAAAAGTGCAGGAAAGTCTTGAGAGCCGTTTTCTAACTTCCCAACCCGATGTGGAAAAACAAGCCCTCGCCTTATACGAACAAACTCCTTCCGATGGGGTTCGTTTCCTGACCGACTACACCAATAACTTAGTGGAAGAAGGGGTTGGCGAATGGAAGAAACTGGGAGAATACCTGATGGTGAAATATGTAGATGGAGTGATCAAAAAAGAACAGAACGGCCGATTTATGCGCAACCCATACGGACAACCCGAATTCCCCTCGCGGCCGGGTTATTCCGAAGAGTTCTACGAAAAGGTGGTTCGACAAACAGGGGATAAATATAAAGTACGATCTGTTGAATAACATAAAATATAATAAGTTGCAAATGATGGAAAATGAAACTTTATTAGCACAGGTTACCGACAAAGCTCATGTATGGCTGCAAGGAAACTACAATGCTGAAATGAAAGAAGAGGTGCAGCGAATGCTCGAGAACGAGGATAAAACGGCTCTCATCGATGCTTTTTATAAAGATTTGGAATTCGGTACCGGCGGATTACGCGGCATCATGGGGGCGGGAAGCAACCGGATGAACATATACACCGTAGGAGCTGCGACACAAGGCTTATCCAACTACTTGTTGAAGGAATTTGCCAATGTCGATCAAATAAAAGTGGTTATCGGGCATGATTGCCGCAACAATAGCCGTACATTCGCCGAAATATCGGCCGATATTTTCAGTGCCAACGGCATAAAGGTGTATCTTTTCGAAAGCCTGCGCCCCACACCCGAAGTATCGTATGCCATCCGCAAGTTGGGTTGCCAGAGCGGTATCATGATAACCGCTTCGCACAATCCGAAGGAATACAATGGTTATAAGGCGTATTGGAACGATGGCGCGCAAGTGCTTGCCCCGCATGATAAAAACATTATTGCGGAAGTAAACCGCATCGCCTCGCCCGATGATATCCGTTTCGAACGGAATGAAAAGCTGATTGAAATCATCGGTAAAGATATGGACAACGCGTTTATCGATGAAGTGAAGCGTCTTGTCCTTTCCCCCGAAGCCATCGAACGGCAGAAGGATCTGAAGATGGTGTATACGCCGATTCACGGAACGGGCATCACGTTGGTTCCCGATGCCTTGGAGGCGATTGGCTTTACAAACGTTATCCACGTGCCCGAACAGGATGTCATCAGCGGCGATTTCCCCACCGTGGTATCGCCTAATCCCGAAGAACCGGCTGCGTTGAAGATGGCCGTAGAAAGAGCCAAGGAAACAGGCGCCGAAATCGTGATGGCGAGCGACCCTGATGCCGACCGTATCGGAACGGCTATCCGCGACGACAATGACGAGTTTATATTGGTCAATGGTAACCAAACGTTACTCATCTTCTTGTATTACCTGATGACCAAGCGCAAACAATTGAACTTGCTCACCGGAAAAGAGTATGTGGTGAAGACGATTGTTACCACCGAATTGGTGAACATGATCGCTCAACGCAACGGCATCGAACTGTACGATTGTTACACCGGCTTCAAATGGATTGCCGATGTCATTCGCAAGTACGAAGGACAGAAGAAATACATCGGCGGCGGTGAAGAAAGCTATGGCTTCCTGGCCGGCGATTTTGTGCGCGATAAAGACTCCGTGTCGGCCTGTGCGCTGTTTGCCGAGATTGCTGCTTGGGCAAAAGATAACGGTAAAACGATGTATCAGCTTCTGCAAGATATTTATGTGGAATACGGCTATTCGAAAGAGGTGGGTATATCGCTTGTGAGAAAAGGAAAAGAAGGTGCCGACGAAATAGAGAATATGATGCGTAACTTCCGCTCGAACCCGGCCGAATCGCTTGCCGGTTCGCCCGTCACCCTGATAAAGGATTTTGTTAAACTCGAAGCGGTCGATTACATTCGTGACGAAAAGGTGGCGCTCGAAATGCCCACCACTTCGAACGTATTGCAGTACTTCACCGAAGACGGCACTAAACTTTCGATACGTCCTTCGGGCACGGAACCCAAGATCAAGTTTTATATCGAAACACACGGTTCGGTGAAATCGCGTGAAGAGATTCCCGCTGCCGAAGAAGCCGCTCAGGCAAAGATCGATCAGATACGAAAGGATTTAGGTATTTAATGAAAGGCGTTTGATATGAAAAGAAGACTAACCATCGCTTTAGTGGCGCACGACCAACGCAAGGCGGATATGGTCGATTGGGTGATTTTTAATTCTGATTTTCTTTCTCAGCATCACTTGGTTTGTACGGGTACGACCGGTACGCTGGTCAGGCAAGCCTTGGATCGCCGGGGGGTAAATGCCGATGTCGAGTGCATGAATTCCGGACCGATGGGTGGCGATGCCGAAATTGCCGCCATGGTGGTTCGCAAAGAAGTCGATCTGGCGGTGTTCCTTATCGACGACCTGAATGCGCAGCCGCACGAAGCCGACATCATGATGTTGTTGCGCCAATGCCGCGTACACAATATACCGATTGCGTGCAACCGGTATAGCGCAGACCTGATGATCACCAGTACGCTATGGGACGACGACACGTATGTGCCCATGCCGCCCCGCTACGAAAAGTTCGACCGGGACGAGTCCGGGCTTTAAGGGAAAGATACGCTTTGCGATAAGGCTTCCGGCGATAGATATTGCGAACGCATGCCTCTTCTACGAAAGAATGGGGCATGCGTTTTAATTTAACGGCTTACCGGTCGATAGTTGTTATCGCGGAATTTGCAGTTCACGGATGATATGCGGAGCCTTCATCACTTTGTCTATCATAAAGAGTACATAACGGATATCCACACTAATGGTGCGTTGCACTTCCGGTTCGAAGATAAGGTCGCCGCTCAAAGCTTCCCAGTTGCCGTCGAATGCCAGACCGATCAGTTCGGCCTTGCCGTTAAAGACAGGACTGCCCGAGTTTCCACCCGTAATATCGTTGTTCGATAAGAAGTTCACATGCAGCAACCCGTCGGGAGCGGCATAACGTCCGTAGTCGCGGCTGCGCAAAGCGTCCAGGATATACGGTTGTACATGGAATTCGGGATCGTTCTCTTTATATTTTTCAAATACCCCTTGCGCCGTGGTATAGTAATCGTACCAAACGGCATCGCGCGGTTGATAACCTTTCACCGATCCGTAACTCAGGCGTTGCGTAAACGTCGCATCGGGATAGAAATTCTTATCGGGCGACATTTCCATCAGCGCAGCCATGAACTCCCGTTCCCCTTGCAAGATCTTATCGTAAGTAGGCATTAACTGTCCCGATAACTTATAGCCGGCTTCGGTTGCCGAAAGCGCCAGTTCCATCGCCGGATCTTTCATCAGGCTGTCGGTATTGTTCGTTTTCAGCAGCGATAACAGGTTATCCAGATTCGTAAATTGGGAATGCGTAAACAACCATTCGCCGTAACGATCGTAGTCCCCGCCGAATTCCTCTTTGATTTTCGTATAGATGCCGGGATGATATTCTTCGGGAACACGTTCGGCATAAAGCTTCAATAAAGCCGAGAGCACTTTTTTATCGAGCGCCGGCTCATAGTCCTTATACGATTCGATGATGCGTTCGTTGATAAACGCCTGCTTGTCCTCTTCCGACGTTTTTGTGTCGAAATGAAGGATGGTATTGGCAAAGCGAATCAATTCGATACCGTTATTAAATGTTTCGAGAAAGTACGTAGAATAGGCCGCGGGGGCGTTGGTGCTCGTGTAGGCATCGCGCAGCGTCGCGAGGGTGTTGCCGTATTTGGCTTTCCGGGCGGGATTACCGTCGATCCATTGCTGTAAACGGCTCTCGATGGTTTCTTTCTCCTGCAATACGTTGCGGTTGAGGATGGCCTCGTTCATGCCGATGGAGTTTTTCCAATAGTTGGAACTGCCGGCGAACTTGTTCGCATATTTAATGCGGATCGTATCGTTGGCGTTCATAGCTTCACGCCAGATGGCCTGCTTGGCGTCGCGCACATCGATGCGGGGTTTGTTTTCCGATTCCATGCGTTGGCGGATTCCCCATGAAGAGAGATACCGCTCGGTGCTGCCCGGATAGCCGATGGTCATGGCGTAGTCGTTATCCTTTACTCCGGCAAGCGATACGGGTACCACATATTTGGGGCGGTACGGCACATTGTCGGCGCTGTGCCGGGCGGGCTTGTTGTTCTTGTCGGCATATACTCTGAACACCGAAAAGTCGCCGGTGTGGCGCGGCCATATCCAGTTGTCGGTGTCGCCTCCGTATTTTCCCACGGAAGAAGGAGGCGTCACGGTCAGGCGCACATCGCGGAACACATCATACAATACCAAATAGTATTTATTGCGGGAATAAAAGGGAATGACTCGGGCACGGACGAAAGGATCGTTTTCGTACGACTTCACCAATTCGTCCGATAGCGAATCGATGGTGGCCTCGCGCTGCATTTCGCTCAACACGGAGGGTACATTCGAAAGGATGCGGTCTGTAACATCCGACATCGAACGCAGGAAAGACACCGTCAGCCCGTCGGCATACAACTCTTCCGGTTGATTCGCCGCCGCAAAGCCGTCCTGCAGGTAATCGTGCTCCACCGAACTCAGCTTCTGAATGGCGCCGTAGCCGCAATGGTGATTGGTGAAGATGAGTCCCTGTTCCGATACCGCCACGCCGCTGCATCCTCCGCCGAAGATCACCACCGCATCTTTCAGCGACGGATTGTTCTCGTCGTACAGCTTGTTTATCGGAAATGTAAAGCCCAACTCCTTCATCCGGCTGACACTCTCCTTGTTCAATTCTCTCAAAAGCCACATTCCTTCGTCGGCTTTCGTTGCAAACGCCATGCATAGCATGACCACTGATAGTAAAATTTTTCTCATCTAACTTTATTTATATAGGTAATTATTATTTCTTGAAATGACGGCCGATGACGGGTAATTGGTGCAAAGGTAATTCCTTTTTTACAACCATCCATGCATAAAAGGCAATTAAAATCGTGCTGATGGACAGTCTCGCCCATATCGAGCCGACATATCGGTACGACAGGAGCATACCGGCGAAAAGGACGGCGGCCAACACGAAGAACAATGCGGCCGATCGCAGGTCGTAGGGGATGGGATAATTCTTTTGCCCCATATAATAAGATAGGAGCATCATGATGAGGTTGGCAAAGAAGGTTGCCCAAGCGCAAGCCATATAACCGACAACCGGGATGAACAGGATATTGATAAGCAGCGTGACGGCAAAACCGATGAGCGACATATAGGCGCCCCATTTGGTTTGATCGGTGAGTTTGTACCATAACGACAGATTGAAATAGATGCCGAAGAACAATTCCCCGATCAATACGATGGGTACCACTTTGAGGCCGATATGATACCTTTCCGGAATCAGGAATTTAATGATATCGATGTAACCCGTGGTCAGGAGAAAGATGAGCAGGCCGAGAAGAATGAAATACTTCGTGGCGTCGGCATACGCTTGCCGGTTGCCGTCGCCTTCTTTGTTCCGTGCGAAAATAAAAGGTTCGAAGGCATAGCGGAAAGCTTGGGTGAACATCACCATAATGACGGCGATCTTGAAGTTTTGTCCGTAAATGCCCAACTGTGTGTAAGCCTCAGCCTTGTCGGGATATACCCAAGGGAAAATGATTTTATCGACGGTCTGATTCAGGATGCCAGCCACGCCCAGCACCAGCAACGGCAGCGAGTACCGCAGCATACGTCGCAGCAGCGCCTTGTCGAAGGTGAACTTCATCCGCATTTCGGGCGTCAGCAACAGGAACTGAACGATGGATGCCAGCAGGTTGGCGGTCAAAATATAATCGATGCCGTTCCGGATGTCGAACCATCCGAAGGTCTCGGGGAAAAGCGTTTTCAGCCACGGGCACAGCAGGAAAAAGAACAGGTTGATGGCTATCGTCAACACGATATTGATCATTTTGATGGAGACGAAGCGAATGGGCCGTTTCTTAAAACGAAGATTGGCAAAGGGGATGGCGCTCAACACGTCGAAGCATAAGATGACGACCAGCAACAGCAGGTAATGCGGCTTCATCTCCGTCCCCCCCAATTCGAAGGCGAGGGGCTTGAGGAAAATCGCCGTCAGGAGCAGAAACAGGAAGGTGGTCGAGCAAATGCTGAGAAACGTGGTGGAAAAAACCCGTGCGGGATTATCCTCTTTATTGGCAAAGCGGAAAAAGCCGGTTTCCATGCCGTATGTCAGGATGACCTGCAACAGGGCCACCCAGGCATAAAAGTTGGTGAGCACGCCGATGTCGGCGATGCGGGGCAAGGCAAAAGCCCAATAAAGCCCCAAAAACCAGTTCAGCAGTTTCGGGAGGACGCTGCCGACACCGTAAATGACCGTTTCCTTTGCCAGCGATTTCATTCCGTTTGCCATATCGAATACCTGTTTTGCGTGATTTACGATGCAAAAATAACATTTAATCTCCGGTTTGCGCGACAATTGAGGGCGTTTATTACCGAGGGTGTCGCTTGGAGCAACATCCCCGGCAAAAGAACGAGCGACCTCTTCGGTTAAGATAAAAATATGTACATTTGCACTAGTTTTTCAACGGATTATGAACGGGGAAGCGATGAATACGGTACTTATTGTAGATGACGAGGCGCAGATACTGAAACTGTTGTCGAGGATTATCGGTTTGGAAGGATATCAGGTGGCGACCGCTTCCGACTGTCGATCGGCTTTGAAACAGATCAGCCGCCAGTCCCCGCAGGTAGTGCTGTGCGACGTTTTTTTGCCCGACGGCAACGGCGTCGATTTGATAAAGCAAATAAAAAAAACATCCCCTCATACCGAAATCATTTTGCTCACGGCCCACGGCAATATCCCCGACGGCGTGCAAGCCATTAAAAACGGTGCGTTCGACTATATTACCAAAGGAGATGATAACAATCGAATCATCCCTTTACTGGCCCGGGCGATGGAGAAGGCGCGTATGAACGCTTCGCCCGCAACGACCGAAGCGAAGCCCGGCTCGCGTTATTCGTTCGATTCGATTATCGGCCGTTCGGCAGCCATTGAACAAGCCGAAGCATTAGCCCGGAAAGTGGCCGCGACCGATGTACCCGTATTGCTTACCGGCGAGACCGGCACAGGAAAGGAGGTCTTCGCGCAGGCGATCCATCATGCGAGCGGCCGGGCTAAAAACCGTTTCGTCGCAGTGAATTGTTCCGCGTTGAGCCATGAATTACTCGAAAGCGAACTCTTCGGACACAAAGCCGGCGCTTTCACCGGCGCACTGAAAGATAAGAAAGGCCTTTTTGAAGAAGCTGACAAGGGAACGATCTTTTTGGATGAAATCGGAGAGATGGCGGTCGATTTGCAGTCCAAACTATTGCGTGTGCTGGAAAACGGCGAATATATGAAGGTGGGCGATACCAAGCCGGCGAAGGCCGATGTACGCCTCGTGGCGGCGACGAACCGCAACCTGAAAGAAGAAATAGCGGAAGGTCGTTTCCGCGAAGACCTGTTTTATCGCATCTCGGTGTTTCAGATACATCTGCCCTCCCTACGCGAACGGGCAGGCGATATTCCGCTGTTAGCGCAGTATTTTGTCGGTATATTATCGAAAAAGCAGGCCCGTCCTTCGCCTATTGTTACTCCCGCATTTATGGATATGCTTGCCGGACAGCCTTGGAAGGGAAACATACGTGAGTTGCGGAATGTCATCGAGCGGAGCCTGATCGTGCGCGAAGGCGATACGTTGGATGTGCAGGACCTTCCCTTGGAACTGCAACTCAACGGCCATGCCGTTACCGAAACCGATGAGGCGGCCGGCCTCGAACTCGCGGCGATGGAGAAACGCCATATCATCCGCATTCTGGAATATACGAAGGGCAATAAGACGGAAGCCGCCCGCCTCCTGAAAATCGGATTGACAACGCTTTATCGTAAAATCGACGAGTATAAGATCTCCCTTTAACCGTCAAACCGCTTGAAGCGGTTACACCGACCGCAACCTTACCAAAACGGAAATCTTTTTTCAAAATGAAAAAGCAGGGTAACCGCTCTTTATCCCCACCCGAAAATTATCGTACTATCATTCAATACTCTATTCGGAAAACCTGCTTTCAGGCATATTCTTTGACCGTATCCGGCACGTAGTCTGGAAAACTGTTTAAATTTCTTACGAAAGGCGGAAATGAAAGTATTCTTCGTCTTCAAAAAGTTTCTTTTTGAATCACGAAACAAATTTAAACAGATTCCGAATGATAAAGAATTTATTCTTATGGTAAGAGTGTTTGCTAATTTAGAAAGGTTATTAATCGGCAAAAGCTTAAAGACAAATGAATTGAAATCCGAAAAATTCAATGTCTTCTGGGGATTTCCCGTTCTGTCGAGCGATGCCATCTCATCGGTGGCGTATGCAGGTGAAGAAATACTGTGGGTGCTCGTTCCCGTTTTGGGGCTTCTTTCGTACGGCTCCATGTTTTATGTCGCCCTAAGTATTGTCTTTTTGATGATTTTGGTGGCGTTTTCATATCGTCAAACCATCGATGCCTATCCTCAGGGCGGGGGATCGTATATCGTGGCGAAAGATAATTTGGGGGTTATTCCGGGATTGATAGCCGGCGCCTCGTTGTTGATCGGATATGTGTTGACGGTGGCCGTGAGCATGTCGGCGGGCACGGCAGCCATCGTTTCCGCTATTCCGTCGTTATTGCCTTACAAGGTTCCCATTACGTTCGCTTTTATTTTTATTCTGACCGTCGGCAATTTGCGAGGCATCCGGGAATCGGCGAAGGCGTTCGGCCTGCCCGCCTATTTGTTCATACTCGTCATCCTGGTGATGATTGTTGTCGGGATTTTCAAGGTGAAAGTGATGAAGTACGAGCCGGAACCTCTTTATGAAATTCCGACGATGGTGTCCGACATCACACTGGTTTTGTTCTTACGGGCGTTCTCGTCGGGTTGTACGGCGCTTACCGGAATAGAAGCGGTGAGTAACGGCATCCCGAACTTCCGGTCCCCTTCGCAGACAAATGCCAAAAGGGTGTTGGAACTGATGTCGTTGGCCATGCTGGTTATCTTCGGCGGCATAGCCTATCTGGCCACGCTTTACCATGCCGTTCCCAATCCCGATATGACCGTCGTGGCTCAAATCGCTTATCAGGTGTTTGGAGGCAACGCGCTGTTTTATCTGGTTCAGGTCATGACGGCCATTATCCTGATCATGGCCAGTAATACCGCTTTTGCCGACCTGCCTTTACTGCTGTCGATTATTGCAAGGGACGGATATGCTCCCCGGCAATTTACCAAACGGGGAAAGCGGTTGGGATATTCCAACGGGATTATCGCCCTCGGCATCATTTCCGCCATTTTGGTCATCCTGTTCAAAGGCGATGTTCATAGCCTGATACCCATGTATGCGGTAGGCGTTTTCATTTCTTTTATGTTGTCGCAGGCGGGGATGTTTATGAAATGGATACGGGAAAGGAGCCGTGGATGGTTTTACAAAGCTGCCGTTAACGGCCTCGGAACCGTCATCACGTGCGTCACGGCGGCCATTATCGGCATTACCAAATTCACGTCCGGGGCATGGGCGGTGTTCGTCATAACGCCGGTATTGGTATATGTGATGTTTAGTATCAAACGGCATTATAATGAAGTCGCCCGCCAACTGAGCCTTTCCCTTGACGAGCGTCCGAAGGAGAAAATCGATTTTATGAAACAGAAACGGTATGTCATCGTGCCCATCGACTCGGTTAACAAGTCGTTTTTGAAAGCGCTGAATTATGCGCGCTCCATCTCGGAGAATATCGTCATTTTTCATGTGTCGGTCGATGATGCGGCTACCGATGCGCTTTTGAAAAAGTGGCGCGAATATAATGTGGGTATCCCGATGGTGGTGAAAAAATCCCCGTACCGTAGTATCCGGTCCCCGCTATTGCAATTTATCGAATCGGATGAATACGGCGCCGGCCCGAAAGATACCGTTACGGTGGTGATGCCTCAACTGGTCATCAACAAATGGTGGGCCAACTTGCTTCATAATCAGACGTCGTTGTTTATCCGGACACGGCTGCTGACAAAACGCAATATCGCCATTGTGACCATCCCTTATCTTATTTTCGAAGATTGACTTGCGTGCGCGGCAGATTGTTTATCTTTGGCATTCTTAGAAACTGTTTTGAATTTTCGTTTCGCATCGAATAGCGGGCTATTTGAAAGAAAGGAAAGTTCAAAGGCGCAAAAAAAGGCAAAAAACAGCATAAAAGAATAAACAAAATTAGATCATTCGGAAAATTCAAAACAGTTTCTTAATTAAATTGATTGGCGATATGAACATTAAAACGAAATTAGTACTCGGGCTTGGCATACTGGCCGGGATGATTGTCCTGCTGGTGGCGTTATCGATATTTAATTTACAAATACTGACCGAAGTGGAGCCTGCCAGTCCCAACGCGCCCGTTTACCTGGAACGCGCCCTTTTGTGGATATCCGTCATCGGCGTGGTGTGCATCGTCACCGGCGTGGCGCTGCTGTTGTGGTTGCCGTCTTCCATCAACAAAACCATCCGTAAACTGACCGACGGCATCGTGGAAATAGCGAACCATAACTATGGCAAACGGCTCGACACGAAACCCAACGAAGAGTTTTACGGCGTGTCGGAAAGCTTCAACCGTATGGCGGAACGGCTCACGGAGTACCGCGAAAGCATATTGACGGACATTCTCGCCGCCAAACGTTTTCTCGAAGCTATCGTGAACAGCATCAACGACCCTATCATCGGGTTGAATAACGAAAAAGAGATTCTTTTTATCAATGATGAAGCGCTCACTATTTTAAATCTGAAGAGGGAAGAGGTGATCCGTAAGTCGGCCGAAGAATTGGCTCTCCGGAACGACTTGCTCCGGAGGCTGGTACGTGAGTTGATGACTCCTGCCGGCAATAAGGAGCCGCTGAAAATCTATGCCGATAACAAAGAGAGTTATTTCCGCACGTCCTACATCCCCATCCAATACAAGGACGAGGACAAAAGCGCCGTCACGAACCTGGGGAATATTATCATGCTCAAGAATATCACGGAATTCAAGGAACTCGACACGGCCAAAACCACCTTTATCTCTACGATTTCGCATGAGTTGAAAACGCCTATTTCGGCCATTATGATGAGCCTGAAGTTGTTGGAAGATGCGCGTATCGGCGGATTGAACGACGAACAGCAGCAATTGTCGGCCAGCATCGAGGAAAATGCCAAACGGCTGCTCGACATCACGTCGGAATTGCTCAACATCACGCAAATCGAAAACGGACGCTTGCAGCTACGCCCGCGCATCACGAAACCGATCGAATTGATACAATACGCCATTAAGGCCAATCAGGTGCAAGCCGATAAATTTAATATACAAATAGAGGTCGATTATCCTGAGGAGGGAAAAATCGGCAAGTTGTTTGTCGATAGCGAAAAAATAGCCTGGGTGCTGACCAACCTGCTTAGCAACGCCATTCGTTATTCGAAGGAAAACAGCCGCGTGATCATCGGCGCCCGGCAGGAAGGGGACGGTATCGAAATGTATGTGCGCGATTTCGGCAAGGGCATCGACCCGCATTATCATCAAAGCATCTTCGACCGCTACTTCCGCGTGCCGGGAACGAAAATACAGGGCAGCGGACTGGGACTTTCCATCTCGAAGGATTTTGTGGAGGCGCATAACGGCTCGCTTACCGTGGAAAGCGAACTCGGCAAGGGCAGTACGTTTATCATCCGCCTGAAAAAATAGTTTGAAGGCCAACCTTTCCTCTCCGGAAGGCCTTAAAAGTTGTTGAATAGGCAAACCTTCATCGAAGGAAGCGTAAAAAGTATGTTGGATGATGAAACTTCCGTAAAAAGTTGACCGAAAAGTTTGTCGGACGACGAAACTTCCGTAAATAGTCGACCGAAAAGTTTGTTGCATGGTCAAACCTTTGTCGGAGAATGCCTGTAAAGTTTGTTGGACGGTCAACCCTACATTTTAGGATGACTGTCAAACGGGTTGGATCTTCTTCGGTACACAAAACAACCGGCTTCCGATGGATGATCGAGCGCATAATCATCGGCTTTTTCGTCTTTTAGCAGGTGGATGACCATAAAATCGCCGATGGCAGCCGTGATAAAAAAAATCCCGAAGAGGGTGATGCGGTATTCTCCCGCCGCCACTCCCGCCACGGCGGGAATCAATCCGAGTAACAGCGCCGGCATCAAGGCTCCCAGCCGGTAATGTTTGATTTTGAGCGGTTCGGTGCAATGGCAATAAGGCGTGAGGTACTTCCACAATACTCCGAAGCGGATGGAACGGAATCCCCCCGGGGCGAACAAAGCCCACGTCACCCCGTGGATGCATTCGTGAAGAACGATTCCTATAAAAAACGCCGCCAGAAACACGGACCCGTCCCGCAGGTATGTCATCGGGCCGGAGGCGGTGCGGAAATAAGCCAGCATTGCCTCCCCATGCAGCAAAACATGCGGGATGGTGAAAAGAAGAAATACCGGAAGGATGATTTTAAGTCCCACTTGGTTCGCCTTTTCGATGGAGATGGTCTTTAAAACCTTATCGTATTGCCTTTCATCAAACATTCCTGTATATTTTGTTAGTTGCGTTCAGAGATAGGGGCTGCCGCCGATGATACTTCGCGGATAGAGGGCTTCGGCCGATAGGCGACCACCCTGAAACATACCGGCGAAAGTCGGGTGATAAAAAAACGCAGCGATTGGAAGAGAACCGCTGCGTTTTTATTAAGATGCGTTCAAAAAACGCCGTTAATCGTTCATCGAAATCAAAAATTCTTCGTTGTTCGCGGTTCTACGCAAGCGGTTCAGCAAGAATTCCATAGCTTCCACCGAATTCATATCGGAGAGGTAGTTACGCAGCACCCACATGCGGTTGAGCGTTTCGGCCGACAGCAGCAGGTCGTCGCGGCGCGTGCTCGAAGCGATAATGTCGATAGAAGGGAAGACCCGTTTGTTCGATAGCTTGCGGTCGAGTTGCAGTTCCATGTTACCCGTGCCCTTGAATTCTTCGAAGATCACGTCGTCCATCTTGGAACCCGTATCGGTCAGCGCCGTGGCGATGATCGTCAGCGATCCGCCGAACTCGATGTTACGCGCCGCACCGAAAAAGCGTTTCGGCTTATGCAAGGCATTGGCGTCCACACCGCCCGAAAGCACCTTTCCCGAAGCCGGTTGCACCGTGTTGTAGGCGCGCGCCAGGCGGGTGATCGAATCGAGTAAAATCACCACATCGTGCCCGCACTCCACCAGTCTTTTGGCTTTATTGAGAACGATTTCGGCGATCTTCACGTGGCGGTCGGCCGGCTCGTCGAAGGTCGAAGCGATTACTTCGGCATTCACGCTGCGTTCCATGTCGGTTACCTCTTCGGGACGTTCATCGATCAACAAGATGATCATATATACTTCCGGATGGTTATCGGCGATAGCGTTGGCGATATCTTTCAGTAACATCGTTTTACCGGTCTTCGGTTGTGCCACGATCAATCCGCGTTGCCCCTTTCCTATGGGCGAAAACATATCCACGACCCGGCACGACAAATTATCTTTGTGTCCTTTGGTGAGATTGAATTTCTCGTTCGGGAATAAAGGTTTCAGATGATCGAACGGCACCCGGTCCCGCACTTCGTCGGGTTTGCGTCCGTTTATTTTGTCGACTTTCACCAAAGGGAAGAACTTTTCGCCTTCTTTGGGCGGGCGAATGGGGCCTTCCACCACATCGCCGGTTTTCAATCCGAAAAGGCGTATTTGTGATTGCGACACATAAATATCGTCCGGCGACGACATATAGTTATAATCGGATGAACGTAAGAAGCCGTATCCGTCCGAAATAATTTCCAATACTCCCGAAGCGGTAAGGATACCGTCGAAGTCGTAAACAGGCTCTTTTTCTTTGTGGGGTTGATTGTTCTGATTATTTTGATTCTCTGCTTTTTTAGGGGCAGGTTGAGGTTTCGGCTGAATAGGGGTTGGAGTGATAAGGTCTCGGATAGAGGGTTTTTCAATAACCACCGGCGTTTCGGCTTCAACTTCCGCATCGCCTTCTGTTTCTTCGGCTACTACGGGAGGCAACGTAACGGGAGGCGGCGTTGTTTTTTTCTCTTCATTCCGGTGTTTGGAAGAACGGAAAACGAGTTGAATCGGTTTGCCCGGAGCCGGTTTCTGCTCGGCCGCGGGGCTCTCTGTTTTCTTTTCGGTTTCGAGTTCTGCTTTAACCGCGGTTTCCGCCGGAGTCTCTTTTTTCTCGACACTCACTTTGGGTTCCTCCTTCTTCTGTTCCGGAAGAACGTGCGCAGGTTCCTTTGTTTCTCTTTTTGGGGAAGCCGCCGGTGGCGCTACGTTTGCGTTGACCGGCTGCAATTTTTTCTCAGCCGGCAATTCGGCAACTACTTTATCCGCAGGCGGTTTCGGAGCTTCTTTTTTCGAAAGAACAGGCGCTTCCTGTTTCTTTTTCGTCGTTTTTTGAACAGGCGCCTTTTTGACGTTAGGGGTAGGTTTGGTATCGTCGATAGCACTCAGTTTTTTGGTGCCGGCGATGGCCTGTTCGTCAAGAATCTTATAAATCAATTCTTCTTTTTTGTATGCATCAGGACGTCTGATGCCTAATTCTTTGGCAAGAACTCGTAATTCTGTCGTGAGCTTTTCGTTAAGCTCAATAATGTTATAAGCCATGTAAATTGTATTGAAATCCTATATGGTTCTTAAATAAATGTTTGTTATTGTAATAAAGATCGTTTTGATCGATAATATCATATTTAATCCCTTAAATCAATAAAGAGAAATATGATAAAATTAAAATTGAAATGTTTGCCTTTATATGGAATACAGAACGGACTACGATCGGGACCTTCTATAATTATGGGACCCTCTCTATTAAAATCAATCCTGGATTTGAAATTCCTTTGAAAAACAGTAGTACGTGTTCATTTACTGTTGGAGATTCACGGGGCAAAGGTAGTCTTTTTTTTGAAAACTACATCACTTCCCGCCAATTTTTTGTTATTTCTTCTTTAATTGCGATTTTCTTCTTAGTTGACCTGCATGTTCAACTGATTGGAATTATCACGGCGTCTGTCGATTTCTCTCTTATATATCTGTACCCTTTTTCGGTCTAAGGAATCGGGGCGTGTCGCTTTTAGAAACAATTGTTCCGACTTGCCGATCCATTCGGAAGCGAGTTGCATATCGTCGAGCATCTCGTAGGCCAAGGCGATATTGCTGGCTGCTTTTGCTTTCTTGAGCTCATTTGTTTCTTTCTCATAAAATGCCTCCCACTTGCTTACCGCATTCACCCAGTCTTTATTCTGTGCAAACGTTTCCCCTTCACGCATCAGGGCGTTGGGTAAGGTGTAAAACCACCGGTCCTGCATCACCCAATGAGGAGAGAATACCGAGGTCATTTTTTCCGCGGCGTATACGGCGGCTTCTTTCATTGCTTCTTCGTGGGAGGGAAGGATCTCTTCGGCATATAAATAGCCGTTTTGCCTCTCGAATCCCTGCCAGTTCAGGCTATCGGTAAAATGAACAGCAGGTATTTGTCCTGTCATAGAAGGAAGATAAACCCGCACAATCGATTGGATATTGGCTTTCATAGCCGCCCATGAATATCCTTGTTGCCTGAAATGCTCATTTTTATGCGTTTCAATAAGCAGTTTGTCAAGAGAAATGATGGCGTCGACATGATGTTCCGTTCGCAACTCGTTCATTTTGTCGGGACTAATGGGCTGTTCCGTGAAGAAATCGTGATCGCTGCGCAGGGGCTCTTGCCGGTAAAGTACGGCATCGAAAAAAGCCTCTTCGTTTAGAAACTGCGATAGAGCCTCGGTGTAGAATACAGATATGCTATCGGAAGAAACATTGATCCGTTGTGCTCCGGAGCGTCCTAATAATTGATTCGTGTGGCCGATGTCATTGGGTTGCTGAACCACATTGTTCGCCACGAGGATCGTCCGCACATTTCCGGGAAGCGTAACCTGAGCCGGTTCGAGCGTTTCGATTGTCAAGTATTTTATTCCCGAGCAACCGGTGAAAAACAAGCCTAAAACGATGGAACTTAAAATAAAAAACAAATTTTTCATAGATTTTCCGTATGCATTACTCTTCTACAATAAACAAATGTACTCTAATAACACTTTTGCGTATTTAAATGTTTTGTTGAAATGAATCGGTCGGATGAATATATCCTCCTTGTTCGTTAAGTTAAAATTAATCTTATTCGTAATACCTTTCAACGAGGATCTATGTTTCGCAGAAGAAAAAAAGGCCACCTCGATGGAGATGGCCTCTTTCCTCTTTGGTTAATATAGATACTAGCGTCAAGATAAAAAAGATTGTTTTAGGTTATCGATGCAAAGATACGGCAGCCGGAACAATTAGCCAAATAAAAAAACATGTTATAAAACATAGTTATATAATATGTTTTTGACGCAGTTACGCCGTTTCATTACGGCAAATAATTGGTTACAATAATGTTAAGTTGTGAGTAAAAAAAAGAGTAAACCGAAAAATCAGTCTACTCTTTTAATTCTTTTTTTGAGAATTATTTTCTGATGCCTAATTCTTTAATGATGGCGCGATATCTCTCGATATCTTTTTCAATTAAATAATCGAGCAAACGACGGCGTTTACCGACTAAAATTCTCAAAGAACGTTCCGTGTTATAATCTTTTTTGTTTGACTTTAAATGGTCAGTCAAATGCGAAATACGGTATGAAAACAATGCTATCTGCGCTTCAGGAGAGCCAGTATCAGTGTTAGACTTTCCGTATTTTGCAAAGATTTCTGTCTTTTTTTCAGAGTCTAAATACATAATTGTTTGTAAAAAATACGATTAAATAAATTTTTTCGGACGACAAAGATACGATTTAAATATGAAAACCAAAATAGATTCGGCAATTTATTCGTTGCGTCGCCGCAATTTTTCACTCAAGCGGCTAATGGCGTTGGTTATTTCCGCATCGGGCTCAATGACATTGTATTCGCCCCAGAAGTCGGGATTTTGAAAATAGTCCACCCGCTCGGCAATGACGTCTGTAGAACGGATGCGCTCTTTGCGTGGAAATTTTACAATATCATCCGTATATCGGTCGGTAACGGCAATCTCCGACCCGATGGTGTAGGTGGTTGCAAACAAACCGAAGAACCGGTTGGTCCAGCGTACGCGGAAAGCGACTTCGGTCCGGCTATGGTTGAAATACCATTTCCCGTTGTCTTCTATAAAATCGACGACATAGAGGGCGTGATCGACCTGCGCTTTCATCTTCGGCGGTTTTCGTTTGATAAAAATGGCTACGGCATCGTCTCTTTTCTCTACGTTCATGTTGAATTCCATACGGGCAAAGGCGAGCGAAGCGGCATCGAGATATATTTTTCCGCGAAAAAGGATGTCGGGTATTCCGGGACGCGGAAGGAAGGAGATAACGTAATGCGGCTTATTGTTTATAGGTGTCATGTTTTCGATATGGAACACATAATCGTCGGCGTTGGCGCCAAAAACAATTTCGGGATTTTTGGCGATATCCAATAACAGGGCGCCGTTTATCCCTCCCTGGAACCGTAATAAGAGGGTGTCGCGCACACTCATGTCGGAGGCTTTGCGCCCGATGTAGATTTTGGCGAGATCGTCTCCGAAGGAGGTATACGGTGCTTTGTAAATGTCCAATACCGCTTCGGACAAAGAAATATATTGGGAGCGTTTTTTAATCGACTCCCGGTAAAAAGCCACCATCATATTGGGGCCGGCGGGGTAGTTGCGGGGAATGCGGCGAAGGGCCTCCCGCACCAATTCCGTACCGTCGCCCGAAACGACGAGCAATTCCTGTAAGGAAACGGTCGAAAGCGACATCCCGATTTGTGTATCCGGGCGGTTTATCAACGTGATGAGAGGTACGGTTTTGTTATGATAACCCAAATGTCGGATGAGGATGCGGGTATTTTTTGCCGACTCCGGCACACGTAAAGTGAAATATCCCTCTTGGTTTGTCACGCTCGAAATGCTTGAGTGTTCAACCATGATGCTTGCATTCATTAAGGGCTGGCGCGTATCGATATCGAATACCCGTACCCGTAAAACGAATGTCGAGTCCTGTTGCTGTTCTACATTTTCAGGATAAACTTGACGGATAGACAGCGAGCATAAAAATAAAAGTATGATAACTAGGCTTTTCATAGGATATACAGTAAAAAAATACAGAATAAAAAAAGAGTTGAATAATGATGAGACAAAGAAAGAACTTTTTTTGAAAATAGCAAGTTAAATGTTGATATTTAACATTATGATGACTGATGAGATGATGTGTTGATGGGGTGATGGAGACTGGTGGCTGGTGACTGGAGATATTGGACAATGACAAATTACGAATTACGAATGACAAATTACGAATGAAGTCTAAAGACTGAAGACCGTCGACCGGTGATTGAACGAATCATTCAAAATAAATAACCCGGAATAGAAATAACCCCCGATATTTCACTAAATTTGTGATTTAAAAATAACAGGTATTCTATAAAACATGGTTTATACATATGATTTTCTGGTCATAGGATCCGGTATTGCGGGGATGAGTTATGCGTTGAAAGTTGCCGCTCATGGAAAAGTCGCCGTCATTGCGAAAAATTCGCTGGAAGATGCCAATACGTTTTATGCGCAAGGCGGGATCGCTTCCGTTACCAATCCTTGGGACAATTTCGAAAAACATATTGCCGATACGCTCGACGCGGGCGCCGGCTTGTGCGATAAAACGGTAGTTGAAAAGGTCATCCGGGAAGCCCCTGCGCAAATTAAAGAGTTGATCAGTTGGGGCGTCGATTTCGACAAAGATGATAAGGGCAATTTCGATCTTCATCGCGAAGGGGGGCATTCGGAGTTCCGCATCCTTCATCATAAAGATAATACAGGCGCCGAGATACAGATGAGCTTGATCGATACGGTGCGCAATCATCCCAATATCGATGTCTTCGATCAGCATTTCGCCATCGAAATACTCACGCAGCATCATTTGGGGCAGGTTGTCACCCGCCATACGCCCGGCATTGAATGTTACGGCGCTTATATTCTGAATCAGGAGACGAACGAAATCGACACGTTCCTTTCGCGGGTAACCATGATGGCTACCGGCGGCATCGGTTGTATATATCAAACAACCACCAATCCGCTGGTGGCGACCGGCGACGGCATTGCGATGGTGGCCCGCGCCAAAGGCGAAATAAAAGGAATGGAATTCGTGCAATTTCATCCCACGGCTTTTTTCCATCCGAGCGAACGGCCTTCGTTTTTGATCAGCGAGGCGATGAGAGGCTATGGGGGCGTGTTGAAGACGTGCGACGGACAGGAGTTTATGCAGAAGTACGATGCGCGTAAATCGCTTGCGCCCCGCGATATCGTGGCCCGGGCGATCGATACGGAAATGAAAAACCGTGGAGACGACCATGTGTTCCTCGATGTCAGGCACAAAAATGCGGAAGAGACCAAAAAGCATTTCCCGACCATTTACGAAAAATGCCTTTCGTATGGCATCGATATCACTCAAGACATGATTCCGGTGGCGCCCGCCGCGCATTACCTGTGCGGCGGCATTAAAGTCGACCTCGACGGACAAACGAGTATCAGCCGTTTGTATGCCAACGGCGAATGCGCCTGCACCGGGCTTCACGGCGCCAACCGGCTGGCATCGAATTCGCTCATCGAGGCAGTGGTGTTTGCCGACGCTGCGGCAAAACATTCCATACCGCGCTTCCACGACTACTCGCTGCGGGAGGACATTCCGCACTGGAACGCCGAAGGGACGTCGCTGCCCGAAGAAATGGTGCTTGTCACGCAAAGCTATAAGGAAGTGGGGCAAATCATGTCGTCGTATGTGGGCATCGTTCGTTCCGACCTGCGCCTGCAACGGGCGATGGACCGGCTGAACATCCTGTTCCGCGAAACGGAAGATTTCTTCCACCGCTCCGTGGTGTCGAGGGATATCTGCGAATTGCGGAATATCATCAAGGTGGGATATATGGTCATTAAGCAGGCCACGGCGAGAAAAGAAAGCCGGGGATTGCATTACACGATCGATTATCCGGGCAAGGATCCGCTCTCTATATTATAATAAGGTATGCCGACGAAGTCTATTTGCATAAAGGGGAAGCTTGTGGAATTATCCGCGCCGCTGGTGATGGGGATTGTAAACGTCACGCCCGATTCGTTTTTCGAGGGAAGCCGGAAGCAAACCGAAGAGGAAATCGTGCAGCGCTGCCGGCAGATTGTGGAAGAAGGCGGAGCCATCATCGATGTGGGCGCCCAGTCGACCAATCCGCATTCGGAATGGTTAACGGCTCCGCAAGAGGCTGCCCGGCTGATGCCTGCGCTGCGGCTCATCCGGAAAGAGTTTCCCGATGCGGTATTGTCGGTGGATACGTTTTATGCCGATGTCGCCCGGCAGGCCGTGGAGGAATACGGGGCGGATATCATCAACGATGTGTCGGGCGGACAGATCGATGCGGATATGTTCGCCACGGCGGCGGCGCTCAACGTGCCTTACATCCTGATGCACATGCGGGGCGTGCCGCAAACCATGCAACAGCACACCGATTACGAGCATTTTATTCAGGAATTGATTTATTATTTCTCGGAAAAGAAAGCGCAGCTTGACCAGTTGGGTGTGAACGATATCATTATCGATCCGGGGTTCGGCTTCAGCAAAACGCTGAATCAGAACTACGAATTGATGGCTTATCTAAAATATTTTAATATCTTTGATGCACCGGTGTTGGTGGGCATTTCGCGGAAATCGATGATCTCTCGTCTGTTGGATGTGTCGCCCGAAGAGAGTCTCAACGGTACTTCCGTGTTGCATACCTACTCGCTGTTGTGCGGGGCCGATATCCTGCGGGTACACGACGTGAAGGAAGCCGTGGAATGTGTACGGATTATCTCGAAAATAAAAGAATTTACAAAATAATACGCTTATGTTTAGTCATTTCGGATTTAAAGACCTCGTCGATGTCATCTTAGTGGGCATGTTGCTCTATTACCTGTTTTTGCAGGTAAAGATATCGGGTTTGCGTCCGCTGTTTGCCGGCATTCTCATCTTTTTGGTGATCTGGGTGTTGGTGTCGCAGGTATTCGATATGATGTTGCTCGGATCGATTCTCGATCAGTTTGTGAGCGTGGGTTTGTTTCTATTGGTCATCCTGTTTCAGGACGAAATCCGGCGGTTCCTCATGTCGCTCGGTTCCAAGCGCGGGTGGAACATTATCTCGAAACTGTTCTTTCCCGCCGATAAACAGAAAAAAGACCGGTCGTATTATACGGCGCTTGTACTGGCGTGCATGAATATGTCGAAAACCAATACCGGCGCTCTTATCGTGGTGCAAGGCGATATCCAGTTGGGGCTCTATGAGCAGACGGGCGAAATCATCAACGCCGACATTTCGTCGCGCCTCATCGAAAATATCTTCTTCAAAAACAGTCCCCTTCACGACGGGGCGATGATCGTGGTGGGAAAGAAGATCAAGGCGGCGGGATGCATCTTGCCCGTATCGCAGAATCCGAATATCCCGAAGCATTTGGGATTGAGGCACCGCGCCGGACTGGGTATCTCGCAGGAAACCGATGCCAAGGTGATTATTGTGTCGGAAGAGCGCGGAAAGATATCGTTCGCATCGGAAGGCCGGTTGAAACTGAATATTACGCCGGAAGATTTGCAACAATTACTTCTTGAAGAATAGAAAGGGCTGTCAACAGGAATGATTCTCACAAAACTATCCATCATCAATTATAAAAATCTGGAGCAGGCGGAACTCGAGTTGTCGCCCAAAATCAATTGTTTTATCGGCAACAACGGAATGGGTAAAACCAATCTGCTCGACGCCGTATATTACCTGTCGTTTTGCAAAAGTTTTACGAATCCGATCGATTCGCAAATTATCCGCCACGAAGCGGAGGTGTGCATGCTTCAGGGAAAGTATACGTTTGAAGATGGAGCGAGTGAAGAGATTTACTGCGCCTTGCGCCGGCGGCAGAAAAAGCAGTTCAAACGCAATAAGAAGGAATATGACCGCCTTTCGGACCATATCGGATTTATTCCTTTGGTGATGATTTCACCGGCCGATAACGAGTTGATTCTCGGAGGAAGCGACGAGCGGCGCCGGTTTATGGATATGGCCGTTTCGCAGTTCGACAAGGAGTACCTGAATGCGTTGGTGCGTTACAACAAGGCGTTGCAACAGCGCAACGTGCTGCTGAAAGAGCCGGAGGAGCGCATCGATGCCACATTGCTCGACCTGTGGGAAGACCAAATGGCCGGCGATGGCGTGCTGATCCATCGCAAACGGCGCGATTTTATTGAAGACCTGACGCCCATATTCAACGAATTTTATACCCGCATCAGCCGCTCGAACGAAAAGGTATCGTTCGATTATATTTCGCAACTCACCGGTAACGATTTCCGCAGTATCCTGCGTGGCAACCGCTATCGCGATATGGCGATGGGGCACACCACGGCGGGCGTGCATCGCGACGAGCTGGAGATGCTGCTCGACGGCTTCCCCATTAAAAAGGTGGGCTCGCAAGGGCAAAACAAAACGTACTTCGTGTCGTTGCGCCTCGCGCAGTTCCGTTTTCTGATGCAGACTCGGAAAGAAACGCCCATCTTGTTGCTCGACGATGTGTTCGACCGCCTCGACGCCCAACGCGTGGAAGAGATCGTCAAACTGGTGTCGGAAGAGCAGTTCGGGCAAATTTTCATTTCGGACACCAACCGCGAGTCGTTGGATAAAATTCTGGACGGGTTACAAAACAACCATGCTGTTTTCTCCGTAAAAGACGGGGAGATTCAACGTCTTAACGAGTAAACATATGTTCAAGAAAAACGCGCAGTCATTGGGAGAAGTTTTGGCCGACTTTTTTGAAAAAAATCCGGGTATCAAAACGAAATTGGCCGAGCACAAGGCGGTCGACGGGTGGCATGAAGTGCTTGGAGAGGGGGTAGCACATTATACGAAAAACGTATATATGAAACGTGGTACGCTTTATGTACAGTTGGCTTCGTCGGTGTTGCGCGCCGAATTACTCATGAACAAACCGGCGTTGATAAAGAAACTCAACGAACATGCGGGCATGACGGTGGTGCGCGATATCGTACTGCGCTGAATTTTTCTTCCCGCTATCTGTTTGGAGCAACCTCGAATTAAATTTTCTTCCAAACGTCCGTTTGGAAACTTTCTTCTGTTGAAGTTTTCACCAAACCGCCGTTTTGAAGATTTCTTCTGTTGAAGTTTTCACCAAACTGCCGTTTTGAAGATTTCTTTAATTGAACTTTTCACCAAACGACCGTTTTGGAGGTTTCTTCAATTGAATTTCCCTCCAAACGTATCGTTTTAGGGCTTTTCAATCTTCAATTTTCTTTCAGAACACCGTTTTGGAACTTTCTATCATTCTTCTTTCTTCCAAATCAACCTTTTGGGAACCTTCCCGGGTATGTTTTTCCTTCCGAAGCCTTTTTTCGGGGCGACCGTGTTCCCCTGAATCGTTGAAAACGGGCGTATGGGTATAACATCAGAAAAAAGCCGATATGCCGACAAAGAATCCCGAGGGATAAGGCGAGTTGACATGCTGTATCAGGTCGTAGTTGAGCGTGATGTGCGAGGAACCTACCCGCAGTCCGCCGCCGACAACCAACGAAGGCACCCATCCCTGCGAACGGCTTCTCTCGCCGGTCGCTTCATCGGTGTAACCCGCCCACAGGTAATTGATTTCGGGTTGGGCGAAGAGGGTGAAGAAGCGTACGGGATATACATAGCCGAAGATATTCGCTCCGAGCAAATGATTTTTATAAAGATAGGAGGATTGGTAAGAGTATCCGCGCGTTTTCATATAATAATATTTCATGCCGGCGCCGGCCATGAAATAATGGTTGAACTGATAACCCACCTGCGGGCCGATATTGAACACCGAGTAATTGCGGCTGAAGGAGAGTCCCAGCGTGGCGCCGATGCGCAAGTTTCCCCTGGGCTCTTCCGACTCGTCGTCGGGGGCAGGCTCTTCCGGGCGGTTAGCCGTTGCGATGCGATCTTTGCGCAGATGGATGTTGCGCTCGTCGTCGGCCGCCACGCGGATGGTGTCGTAGGTGATTACCTGCGCCGCAAGGGAGAAGGGTGCGATAAGGAGAAAAAGACCGATTATTTTGTTCATTCCGTTGGATAAATGGGTTTGTATGACTGCAAAAATAGTAAAAAAAGTTGATACACGGAGGATGCCGGACGAGTCACAGTTACCCGTCACCTATTGTCTCTTTATCTCCCTGTCTCCCTGTCCCTTTGTCCCTTTGTCCCTTAAGGTTCCCTCAAGTCCCCCTGTCCCCGTCTCCACCCCCGCAACATCTCGCGTTTACCGGGCGGTCCGGGCAAGCGTTCCACGGCAAAACCGGCCGCTTGCAGCATGCGCCGGACACTTCCTTTGGCGCAATAAGTGGTGATGACGGCGCCTCCGGCACAAGCCTCATAAATTTTGTCGAACAGCGCTTGTGTCCAAACCCCGGGCTGCTTGTCGGGGGCGAAAGCATCGAAATACACCACGTCGAACAGTCCGTCGAAACAGAAACTGTCGGGTTTACTGAAGTCCCATTGCCGCTTTTCGAGGACAAACGCGGGAGTGATCGCTTGTGCGCGATCCCAAGGCAAGGCGTGTAACTGTAGAAAATGATCGTTTCTATCGGGAGCGATTAATGAGGCAAAATTCAGTTTTCGGGCATCCTGTAACGAAAGCGGATACAATTCGAGCGAAGTGTAATGCGCCGCCTGCTGTCTTTTTTCCGTTTCGAGTAAGGTCAGGAAGGCATTGAGTCCCGTTCCGAAGCCCACTTCCAATATCCGTACATGCGGCTTTTGGCACCGATGTAACGCGGCGTCGATATATACATGCCGGGCTTCCTGTAGGGCGCCGTGCGTGGAGTGATAGTGCTCGTCCAATGCCGGAACGTATAATGTGTGCGAGCCGTCTTCCGTTATCTCAAAATCGAATTTCATTTGATTAAAATACAAAGGAATTGTGAAGAAATAAACGATTTATTCTGAGTTATTCTTTTTCCATTTTCCTTCGTCCTGAATCTCGTCGATAGGGGCGCTATAAACATCGATTTACGCCTTGAGAAATAAAAAAATAACTTCGTCATTTCTGAAAACTTTATTTATTGAAAATACCTAAACGAAACAAAAGTATCAAATCTTTGTTTACTATTTTATCGAACGCTAAAAATTCTTACCTTCGCTTTAAAAAATAAATGAAGAAGACTACTTATATTCTTGTTATCGTTGTTTTGTTGTTGTCCGCCGGGTGCCGGCCGGGATCAAAAGCCGGGCAACACTCCGCCGGGGAGCGTGTCCTTACCGTGACCATCGAGCCGCAACGGTTTTTTCTGGAAAAGATTGTGGGGGATCGGTTTACCGTAAATACATTGATTCCCCCCGGCGCTAATCACGAAACCTACGAGCCGGCGCCTTCGGTGATGACCGATTTGGGCAAGAGTTCCATTTACTTTAAAGTGGGAGCATTGGGTTTCGAGAACGCTTGGTCGGAGCGTTTGGGTAAAAATAATCCGGATGTAGCGGTGGTCAATTGCAGCGAAGGCATCGAGGCGATAGAAGATGCGCATAGCGATCATGCTCATCATTCGCACGAAGGACATGCCCATTCGCATAGTGAAGGCATCGATCCGCACGTGTGGACATCACCGTCGGCTGTGCGCATATTTACAGCCAATATGTATAAGGCGGTGGTCGAGGCGGATCCCGAAAACGAAGCCTTTTATAAAGCGAACTTCGACTCGCTGACCCGGCGTATAGACCTTACCGACAGCCTTATCCGAGACTTGTTGCAGGACATTCCTTCACGCGGATTTGTCATTTATCATCCCGCGCTCGGTTATTTTGCCCGAGACTACGGGTTACATCAATACAGCATTGAGTTTGAAGGCAAAAACCCGTCGCCTCGTCAACTCAAAGAACTGGTCGACATCGCTCACGCCGAAAACATCCATATCGTGTTTATCGAAAAGGGATACGATACGAAGAACGCCGAAGTGATGGCGAAGGAAATCGGAGCGCGCACGTATACCATCGATCCGTTGGCGTATGACTGGGACGGCGAGTTGCTGCGCATTGCCCGTATTTTAGCCGGAAAAAACAATGAATAAATTACTCGAAATACAAAACCTGACGGTTGGATACGACGCTAAGCCCGAAGTCTTGAAGGGGGTGTCGCTGTCGGTGTACGAACGCGATTTCCTCGGCATTATCGGTCCGAACGGCGGCGGTAAAACGACCTTGCTCAAAACGATTCTCGGATTGATTAAACCGTCGGTCGGAACCATTACCTTTTTCGACGAAGGCACGTCCGTCCCCGACATCAATATCGGGTATCTGCCGCAGATAAACCAAATCGATAAAAAGTTTCCCATATCGGTCTCCCAAGTCATCCTTTCGGGACTTACCCCGTCGGGCAGGCTTTTCAAACGCTATACCCTCGCAGATCGGGAGCAGGTAAAGCGGGTGGCCGGGCAACTCGGCATCGAACCCTTGCTCGACAAGCCGATAGGAGAACTCTCGGGCGGGCAATTGCAACGGGTACTGCTGGGTCGGGCTATTATCGACAATCCGAAATTGATTATCCTCGACGAGCCGAGTTCGTATGTCGACAAGCTCTTCGAAACCAACTTCTACAAACTGCTCGGCGAGCTTAATAAAGAGATTGCCATTATTCTTGTTTCGCACGATGTGGGCACGGTGCTTTCGATGGTAAAGAATATCGCCTGCGTGAATGAGGGCTTGCATTATCACTCCGGTGCCGATATTTCCAACGAATGGTTGCTGGCGGCTTACGATTCGTGCCCCGTTGAGATTCTCGGGCACGGCTCGCTTCCGCACCGGGTGGTGCTGGATCATACCGTAGATGCGAACTCTAAAAAAGCATGACGATACGATGGCGGATGTAGTGTGGATTATTTTGGCGGCAGTTTTAGTGATTATCGGTTCGGTGGGCACCGTGGCGCCCGTATTGCCGGGGGTGCCGGTGTCGTGGTTGGGATTGTTGCTGCTTAAGTTTGCGCCGTCGGTGAAAGACGAACTGTCGTGGACGACGATCGTTGCATTAGGCATCGTGACACTCATTGTGAGTTTGCTCGATAACTACTTGCCGGTGTGGGGAACGCAGAAGATGGGCGGAAACAAACAGGTCGTTTGGGGCACGGCGGCGGGGTTGCTGATCGGCTTCTTTTTCGGCCCTCTCGGAATCATTCTGGGGCCTTTTGTCGGCGCCTTGGCAGGGAGCCTTTTGTCGGGTAATAAGATAAAAGCGGCTTTCAAACAAGCTTCCGGCGCATTTGTCGGCTATATCCTCGGACTGATAGCGAAACTGGTTACCGCCGGATTCATTATTTTCTTTTTTATAAAAGCGTTGATGTAATAGAAAGCGTATGTAGCTGTGTTACTTTATGGGATTCTTTTTAAGTTTTAGAGTCTGTCAATACTTGTTTTTGGATTTCTTTTGGAGTGAAGTACTGCGTGGATGAAAATCGTTTGTTCTTCAATGGTGTAATAAATGTCGTAAGGGAACTTACGGGTAAAAGCAACTCTTGCTTCGCCATATCTTTTTTGATATTGTAATGGATGCTCTTCAATGGATGTCAAACAATCTTCGATACTTTCGGTTAATTCTTCCGCTAATTGAAGAGTATGCTCTGCATACCATTCGATCGCTTCGGTGATATCTTGTTCGGCTAAAGATTTTACAATCACTTTATATACCATACCTATCTTTTAAGGTTGTTTTTATTTCCTGCCAGCTTTTTCCGTCGGAGGGATTCTCCTTATGGTATTCTAACCGTTGGCTCAATATTTTTTCGTAATCCGAATCCGGTTCATTTATATCGTTTTCATCCGGATCATAACTATCGGCGAGTGCATTCATCATACGTAACAACCGATGATCTGCCGATCCGATTCGTTTAATGAGATGTTTTCTTAATTCTGCGGTTGTTCTCATCTTTTTTCCATTAAAATAGTTGTGAAATTATTTTGAAAAGAGGCTGTCTCAAAAGTAAAAATAGGGAATATTCTTTTTAATTTACAATCCGTTACTTTCACTCTTTTAATAATAACAATTTTTGAGACAGCCTCTTCTCTATGAAATCAATCCAACGATTTGGTCATATCTTCCGGACGTACCCATTTGTCGAAATCTTCCGCCGAAACATATCCCAATCGGACGGCTTCTTCTTTCAGCGTGGTTCCGTTTTTGTGAGCCGCATTGGCGATCTCGGCCGCTTTGTAATAGCCGATCTTCGGATTCAACGCCGTCACCAACATCAATGAGTTATTCACCAATTCCTTGATGCGTGGCTTGTTGGGCTCGATGCCCGATACGCAGTGAATGTCGAACGATACGGCTGCATCACCCAGCAGTTGGGCGCTTTGCAGGAAGTTTGCCGCCATAACCGGTTTGAAGACATTCAATTCAAAATGTCCCTGCATACCCCCTACGGCAATCGCTACGTCGTTTCCGACTACTTGCGCGCAGACCATGGTTAATGCTTCGCATTGGGTCGGATTCACCTTTCCCGGCATGATCGAAGAACCCGGTTCGTTGGCGGGGATAATGATTTCGCCGATGCCGCTACGCGGGCCGGAAGCCAGCAAGCGGATGTCGTTGGCTATTTTGTTGAGCGAAACGGCCACTTGTTTCAACGCTCCGTGCGTTTCCACGATAGCGTCGTGAGCAGCCAACGCCTCGAATTTGTTTTTCGCCGTCACAAAGGGAAGGCCGGTAAATTCGGCGATATGTTTAGCGACCACCACATCATAGTTTTTCGGCGTATTCAAGCCGGTTCCTACGGCCGTACCTCCAAGAGCCAGTTCGGCAAGATGCGGCAACGTATTCTCGATCGCCTTGATGCCATGTTCCACTTGAGCGGCATATCCGCTGAATTCCTGACCCAACGTCAGAGGAGTTGCGTCCATCAGGTGCGTGCGGCCGATTTTCACTACATCCTTCATTTCTTCCGATTTCGCGGCGAGCGCTTTATGCAATTGGCGCAATCCCGCGAGGGTTACTTCCACCACTTTTTTATAGCAGGCAATGTGCATGCCGGTGGGGAACGTGTCGTTTGACGATTGAGATTTGTTCACGTCATCGTTGGGCTGCAAGGTCTTTTCGCCTTCGCCGATTTTTTTTCCGGCGAGTTGATGAGCGCGGTTGGCGATCACTTCGTTCACGTTCATGTTGCTTTGCGTTCCCGATCCGGTTTGCCAGATAACCAACGGAAATTGCTCATCGAGTTTACCTTCGAGAATTTCATCGCATACCCGGGCGATGAGGTCGCGTTTTTCTTGCGATAATACCCCCAGTTCGTGGTTAGCATACGCCGCGCCCTTTTTCAGATACGCAAATCCGTAAATGATTTCAATCGGCATGGAAGCCGGAGCCCCGATCTTGAAATTGTTGCGTGAACGTTCGGTTTGCGCCCCCCAAAGCTTGTCGGCGGGAACCTTCACTTCACCCATCGTGTCTTTTTCGATTCTGTACGTCATAATCCGTTATTTTTAAATATATTGAAAATTTTTTGTGTACGCTACTCTTTTGCGTCCGTTGTTCAAAAATGGTGTTCCGGAGATCGAAAACCATTATTTTTCCTTTACGCGATACCGGAACGCTCACAAAAATACAAAGAAAAAGCCTGATCGGGAAACACACGGTAATAAAAACTTGAAAGAATATCGTACAATCGAGGGCGTCGCCCGGAGACTTTGCCGAGGGTATCGCTCCTTCTTTTACTGAGGCCCTTGCCTGGAGCCGCATCTTCGGTCGGCAACGTCCCCGGAGAAGATATAAAAACGTAATTTAAAATGAGTATAAATAATGCGGGAGGAAAAGATGCTTTTCACACCAAAAAATACTACCTTTGCAGTTTGCATATCAAAAATTGATTTTGAAAATTCATGCGCCTTTCAGAACTACAAACAGGACAAAGAGCATATATCACTAAAATAAACGGTAGCGGAGCTTTCCGTAAACGTATTCTTGAGATGGGATTTGTGCGCGGGCAGGAAGTGAAATCGATCCTCAACGCGCCGTTGAAAGATCCGATAAAGTACGGCATTATGGATTATGAGGTGTCGTTGCGCCGGAGTGAAGCCGTATTGGTGGAAATTTCTTACTTGAAGGAAGACACGCTTCGCTCCGAGTCCGATTTGCCCGAAGACGACAATAAGCCGCCTTTACCGGATGCAAGTCATGCAACTCCCCGCCATGCGGTTCCTTTGCGGAAAACCGATCCTAAAACCATTCACGTAGCGCTTGTCGGCAATCCGAATGCGGGAAAAACGTCTATTTTCAATCTGGCCTCCGGAAGCCATGAACATGTGGGGAATTACGGCGGAGTGACGGTCGATTTGAAAGAAGGAACCCTTAAACATAAGGGATATACCTTCCGGCTGATCGATTTGCCGGGCACGTATTCTTTGTCGGCTTATTCCCCCGAAGAATTGTATGTGCGGAAATATATCTTCGAAGAAAAGCCCGATGTGATTATCAATGTCGTTTCCGCTTCGGCCGTGGAACGGAATTTATATCTCACCACGGAGTTGATCGAGTTGGAGACGCCGATGGTGGTCGCGCTGAATATGTTTGACGAGCTCGAGAAAAGCGGGCGCAAGTTCGACTATAAAAAGCTTTCGGCGATGCTCAATGTGCCCATGATTCCCACTGTCGGGACAAAAGGCGTGGGTATTCCGCAGTTGCTCGAGGCGGTTATCGACCTGCATCAATCCGAAAAAAACGTTCCCCGGGAGAGTGTGAAGGTTCCCTACGGGAGAGTCTTGGAAAAATCTATCGGCGTTATGGAGCGGGAATTGCAGGAGGTCGATTTGGAACAGTTACACATGCCCAAGCGATATACGTGCGTCAAGTTATTGGAGGGAGACAAAGATGTAGAACAGGCGATCGGTCATTTGCCGAAATATGCCGATATCGTTTCCCGGAGAGATAAGGAACGTAGTTACATCGAAAAACTGTTGAAAGAGGATCCCGAATCGGCGTTCACCAATGCGCGTTACGGATTTATTGCGGGGGCGTTGAAAGAGACGTTGGGCGCCCGGATTCATTTTTCGCTTACAACGACGAAACTCGATGCGATATTTGCCCATAAGTATTTGGGGTTGCCGCTGTTTTTCCTGTTTTTGTGGATTACTTTTGAAGCGACATTCCGTTTGGGACAGTACCCGATGGACTGGATTGAATGGCTGGTTGCTCAATTGGGGAATCTGCTTCGCAGCGGGATGGCCGATGGGCCGTTGAAAGATTTGTTGGTCGACGGCATCATCGGTGGTGTGGGGAGTGTGATTGTTTTTCTGCCCAATATCATTATCCTCTATGCGTTTATCTCTTTTATGGAGGATTCGGGATACATGGCCCGAGCGGCCTTCATTATGGATAAACTCATGCATGCCATTGGGTTGCACGGGAAGTCTTTCATCCCGATGATCATGGGCTTCGGGTGCAATGTGCCGGCCATCATGGCGACACGAACCATAGAAAGCCGCAATAGCCGGATGATTACGATGTTGATTGTGCCGTTTATGTCGTGTAGCGCACGGTTACCGGTATATATCTTATTCGTCAGCGCTTTCTTTCCGCGAAACGGCAGCTTTATTTTATTGGGATTGTATGCGGCCGGCATCTTAGTAGCCGTCCTTACGGCATTGCTGCTGCGGAAAAAAATATTTACGGAAGAAGATACGCCGTTTGTCATGGAGCTACCTCCTTATCGCAAGCCGACGTTCAAATCGGTTATTATTCACATGTGGGACCGTTCGAAGCATTACCTGCAAAAGATGGGAGGCCCGATATTGATTGCTTCCGTCATTATTTGGTTCTTAGGCTATTTTCCTCAGAATGAAAATCGCGATAAGGCGTTTGATCAGCAAATCGAACAGATCGAATCTCGGGTTGCGCAAGGGCAAATCGATGAGGGGGAGAGAGAGAGTCTGGTTTCCGATATTGAGTACGTGCGCAATATGGAGCATCAGGAAAATTCGTATATCGGCAAGATTGGCAAGGCCATCGAACCGGTGATGCGTCCGCTCGGATTCGATTGGAAGATATCGGTGAGTTTACTTTCGGGCATGGCGGCCAAAGAGATTGTCATCAGCACCATGGGAGTATTGTACACGGGCGATAGTGAAAATCAGGAGTCGTTGCAGACACGGCTTTCCTCGGAAAGATATGCCGATGGCTCGCCGGTGTTTACGCCGTTGGTGGTCGCCGGATTTTTATTGTTCGTACTGATTTATTTTCCCTGTATTGCGACGGTCGTGGCCATCAAGGAGGAAGCGCATTCATGGAAATGGGCGTTGTTCAGCGTGCTTTACTCGACCGGTTTGGCGTGGTTGGTTGCTTTTGCCGTATTTCAAATAGGGCAGTTTTTTATGTAAAAGAAGAACATTTATCCTTTTAACGTGTTTTGAAAATATGAATATACAATGGATAGTGGTTGGCCTGATTGGCCTCGCAGTCGTGGCTAAGGTCGGATACGAAATTTATAAGTTTTTCTTTGTCAAGAGGGATGACTCTTCTTATTGCGGCGGATGTCCCAGTTGCGGGGAGGTGAAGAAAGAACTACGTTCGTCGGCTCATCATCATAGTCGGTGATGGAGACATGCGGTAAGGGGGGACGCACATCAATCTTTATCAATCTCCTATTAACTCTTCAAAAATCCCGGATTGCCCGGTACACTTTATAGATGGGTAGCCCCATTACATTGAAATACGAACCGTCTATTTTTTCCACGCCCACGTAGCCAATCCATTCCTGCACACCATACGCACCGGCCTTGTCCATAGGCTGATATTTCTCTACATAATAATCGATTTCTTCGTCGGTGAGTTCTCCGAAAGTCACAGATGCCGTATCGGAAAAGCTGACTTGTTTTTCTTTTGAAGTGAGACATACGCCGGTTACCACACGGTGAGTGTTGCCCGTCAATTTTCGCAACATCTGTTTGGCTTCTTCTTTATCGGCAGGCTTTCCGAGCACAAAGCCTTTAAGCAGCACCACGGTATCTGCTGTAATGAGCAGCGTGCCGGTATCCATTTGAGAGTAATACGCCGAGGCTTTTTTCTTTGCCAGGAATTCCGGTATTTCTTCCTGTGAGATATTCGGAGGATAGGATTCATCAATATCCGGGAGTGTGTGAATTTCGTACGACACATCGATGCCGGAAAGTAATTCTTTGCGCCGCGGAGAGTTGGAAGCCAAGACGATGCGGTAAGGGGTGAGGATCATAATGCTTGACGTATCCGGACTAATTTCGATAAGAGGGATTCCAATTGCGATAGCGGCAGCATGTTTGCCCCGTCGGACTTGGCATGGAGCGGATCGGGATGGGTTTCGATAAACAGCCCGTCGGCGCCGACGGCGATGGCGGCTTTGGCGATGGTTTCGATCAAGCGGGGCTGTCCGCCGGTTACGCCTGACGATTGATTGGGTTGTTGCAAACTATGTGTCACGTCCATTACGACCGGAAACCCGAATTGTTGCATGGCCGGAATGGAGCGGAAGTCCACCACCAGGTCGCCGTAACCGAACGTTGTTCCCCGTTCCGTCAGCAAAACATTCTCATTGCCGCTGTCGGTTATTTTTTGTGCGGCAAAACGCATCGCTTCCGCCGATAGAAACTGTCCCTTCTTAATGTTGACGACTTTTCCGGTTTTAGCTGCTGCAATCAACAAATCGGTTTGACGGCACAGGAAGGCCGGTATCTGCAACACATCTACATATTCGGCCGCCAAGGCGGCTTCGTGCGCTTCATGGATATCGGTCACCGTAGGAATGCCGAAAGTCTTTCCTACCTTTTGTAAGATCTTCAGCGCTTTCTCATCGCCAATGCCGGTAAACGAATCCACTCGCGAGCGGTTGGCTTTGCGATAGGATCCTTTAAAGACATAAGGAATGTTCCACTTTTGCGTGATCGCGACGATTTGTTCCGCTATTCTCAGCGCCATCTCTTCATCTTCGATGACGCAGGGGCCGGCAAGCAGAAAGAAAGGCCCTGCCTTGAAAAAAGAAAGATTCATGTTTCGTTTGTTTAAATCGAGCCGAAAGATACGAAAAAAACATTTTATTTTACTACATTCGCCCGCAAAACGTATGGTATATGGAACTCGAGGTGTGTCTTTCGCCGGCTTTATATCCGGCTTATCGTCAAGAAAACGACAGGGTGATAGTGGTGGATGTTTTCCGGGCGACAACCACTATTTGTGCCGCATTTGCCAATGGTGCGCGCGCTATTATTCCCGTTGCCGGTATACAAGATGCCGAACGGTATAAAGCGCAAGGTTTTCCGGTCGGGGCCGAACGGAATGCCCGTAAATGCGATTTTGCCGATTTCGGGAATTCGCCTTTTGATGTGACTGCGGAAAAAGTCGGCGGCAAAACCATTGTTTTTACTACTACCAACGGGACACAAGCCGTAGAGGCGGCAAAAGATTCCGCTTATTTGCTTATCGGGGCTTTCTCGAATATCGATGTGTTGATGGAGAAATCGATTGAGCTTGGCGGGCGAGTTGTTATTCTCTGTGCCGGATGGAACAATCGGATAAATATAGAAGATACGCTTTTTGCCGGGGCTTTTGCCGAAAAGCTCATTCAAAAAGCGGTTATCCGCCGCCTTCCCGATTCCGTGCGTATCGCCCTGCATCTATGGGAAAAGGCGAAAAGCGATCCGTTGGAATTTGTAAAACAAACGGAGCATTATCAGCGTCTCATTGCCAATCATGCGGAAACCGACGCTCCTTTTTGTTTGCAACACAATACGTGTCCGGTTGTGCCATATTACGACAAAGAGAAAGGATGGTTATCGGTTTTCTGAAGTGATTTCCTTATAAAAAAACAGTTTAGTAGTGGATGGGTCGACATTTACGATTAAAATACCCACAGCCGAACCTATACGATGAAAGCGGCACGGCGACCAGAGAGAGGTGATAAAGGTATCGATCAATCGGGTGTCGTTTTTTAGGCGATCCGTTTCAATTCTCAAAATCGAACTCTTCGAAATCGAATGTATCCGTGAATTGCTCCAATTCCCGGCGATCTTTCTTGGTCGGCCGGCCGGTACCGCGTTGTCGATCCACAAAGCCGTTGATTTTATTTAATTCGAGAATTTCGTATTGATCCGGGGGAGTGACATTTTCCATGAATTGCGGAACCAACTTCGCGCCCATGCGCTTATCCGACAGGTCGAGGACTTTGAATGAGAACGTTACAGGAGGTTTTCGCACTTGGATGATTTCCCCTACGCGAATCATTCGCGAGGGTTTCACGGTTACATCCTGTATCATAACCCGTCCTTTTTTGCAAGAATCGGCTGCAATGGTGCGGGTTTTGAAGATTCTTACCGCCCATAACCATTTGTCAATTCGAACGTCTTCCATAATCGATGCTCTCCATAAAGCAGGTTTTAGCCATCTTATTTGTTATTATACTGATTCATGGTGATATTTACCCCGGCAAGGCAAAAACTACGAATCATATCCGAAGCGGTTTCCATCCGTTCGGGGAGAAGGAGTTTCTCTTCGTCCGAAAAATCGCTTAATACATAATCGATCTGCATTCCCCGGGGAAAATCATTGCCAATACCGAAACGTAGCCGTGCATATTGCTGTCCAATGAGTTCTTGAATGTTTTTCAGTCCGTTATGCCCGGCATCGCTCCCCTTGGACTTGAGTCGCAACGTTCCGAAAGGAAGCGATAGATCATCTACCACAACGAGTAACTGTTCATTCTCGATTTTTTCTTTTTGCAACCAATAGCGGACGGCATTGCCGCTGAGGTTCATAAAAGTCGACGGTTTGAGAAGGATAAGCGATTTGTTTTTCAGCCGCATCTCGGCCACAAAACCATATCGCTTATCCTCAAAAACAGCATTGGACGCCCTTGCAAAAGCGTCCAACACCATAAATCCTATATTGTGGCGGGTATTCTCGTACTCTCGTCCGATATTGCCCAATCCGACAATCAAGTATTTCATTTATTCGTTTCCTGTATGCTGTTTTTATTTTGCTGCTTCGGGTGCTTTTGCTGTTTCGGTTGTTGGTGTTGCAGCAGCTCCTCTTGCGGCACGGGTCAGTTGAACGCGGCATATAACGGCATTCTTTGCATTCAGCAGTTCCAAGCCCTCATAATGAAGGTCTCCGACTTGAATGGTTTTGCCTAATTCCAGCTTTTCGACATTGATCTGCAATTCTTGAGGTAATTTAGCCGGAAGCGCTTTTACTTTCAGTTTACGGATGTCTAACGAAAGTTTACCACCGGCTTTCACGCCTGCGGCTAATCCGACTAAACGAACCGGTATATCAATAACAATAGGAGCATTGTCGAAGATATGCAGAAAATCCATGTGAAGAATCGTGTCTTTTACCGGATGAAACTGGATGTCTTTTACAATTGCGTGAATGGTTTTATCACCCAAGTTTAAGTTGACCAAAAATACTTCAGGGGTATAAATCAAATCGCGAACGTTTCTTGTTTCTACGACAAAATTTACATTTTCCCCTTCATGTCCTCCATAAACGACACAGGGGATAAGACCTTGCTTACGAAATGTCGAAGCCGCTTTTTTTCCGAAATCTTGTCTGATTTCGCCTTTTAATTCAAATGTTTTCATTTTTAATCTTGTTGTTTGTGTTACTCAAAATAAAGCTCTTTCTTTATTTCCCATCACACGGGAGCTTCTAAAAAAGCCGGGCAAAGGTAGTGATTATCTTTTTATTCCGCAAGCATTTGTTCCTTCTTTTTGAGTAACCGGGAGTATCGCTCCGAGCGATATCCCCGGTTGGGGTTATCCTTTTATATCGTAGTTTATATCGCAGTAAAGGCATTTGTTGACAAACGTTTCGTGCATTTCATTGGTATATTCCGAAAATTTGTCTACTTTTGTAACTTTAAAAAGTTCATTTCAACAATGATAAATAGAAACTTAATTCGTATAAGAATAGTCCAAATTATCTATTCGTGGTATCAAAATACGAATAAAGATTTGCTGAAAGCAGAAAAAAACCTTTTGTTCGCGCTGCAAAAGTCTTATGATCTTTATTATTATCTCTTGCTCTTGATGGTCGAGCTCACCCTTCTTTATGAAAACAGAGTCGAGACTAAACGGAACAAGTTTCTTCCTTCGGAGGAAGATTTGAATCCTAATACTCATCTGATAAATAATAAGTTTATTTCCCAACTTCGGGACAATCAACAGTTCAATGATTATTTGGGCGAGCGTCCCATGTCGTGGAATGAGCATGATGTATTTGTGAAAAATATGCTCGACGATATCTTGGCTTCAGATACGTATCAAAAATATGCTGCATTGGATCATCCGGATTATGATGATGATAAAGAGTTTTGGCGAAAAGTCTTCAAACAATTCATTTATATGAATGAGGCGTTGGACGATCTGCTCGAAGATGAATGCATTTATTGGAATGACGGGATCGATATCATACAGACATTTGTGTTGAAAACGATTAAAAAGTTTTCGGAAGAAAACGGCTCGAAGCAATCGCTATTACCGATGTTTAAAGATGAGGGCGATAAGAAATACGCGCTGGAGCTATTGAATGATGCGATTCACAATGAAGACAAGTATCGCGCGCTCATCCAAAAGACCACGGATAAGTGGGATTTTGACCGCATTGCCTTTATGGATATGATTATTATGCAGGTAGCCCTTGCCGAAATCTTTACATTCGAATCGATCCCGGCAAGTGTTTCACTCAACGAATATATTGAAATTGCGAAATTCTACAGCACCCCCAAAAGCAGTACGTTTATTAATGGAATTTTGGATGCTGTTGTCAAAGAGATCAGAACGGAAAATAGTATCGTAAAAATTTAATTCAAACAATTTAAAACGGTTATTCTATGAATATTTTATTACAAGCGGCCGGAGGTGCCGGCGGAGGAATGGGCGCTTCCCTTATTATGATGGTTGCCATTATCGCCATCTTCTATTTTTTCATGATTCGTCCCCAACAGAAAAAGCAAAAAGAAGTTGAGAAGGCTCGTAATGCCATCAATGTAGGCGACAAGGTGGTTAGTGCCGGAGGAATACACGGACGGGTAAAAGAAGTCGGCGACACTTGGTTTTTAGTAGAGGTAGCCGATGGCGTTAAGATGAAATTCGAAAAATCATCCGTCTATGCAGCGCCGTCGAATACAAAACCGAACGAAAAATAATAAAGGGTTGCGTATTGTATGAACTTGGCATCAACCATAAGGAAATGGAGACCGAGATTGAGAACGTATTTTTCCAACTTCCCTTGGAAAAATCTGTTCACTTTCTTGTTTTTTGTTCTATTGTCTTTTATCTTTTGGTTGATGTTCTTTTTTCAACGCGATATAGACGGGACGTATCGGATTCCCTTAAAATATACCCATATTGCCGATAATGAAATTTTCGACAGTCCCCTTCCCGAATTTCTGGAGATACGGGTATCGGGCAAAGGGTCGGAAATGTTTCGATTGGATCTTTCTAAAAGAGATTCCCTTGAAGTTAATGTTGAGGAATATAAACAAGACGGCATCGTCACATTACAGGGCAATCAATACATACAACTCATCGGGTCGCGGTTGCCCGGAAACGTTCAATTGCGGGGATATTCCCCGGCGAATATTTCATTGGTAACTTCCAAATTGCAAAATAAAAAGCTTTCCGTCGTCTTTGATGGGGAAATTACCACGAGCCGGGCAAACCTGGTGGCCGATACCGCGACATTTGTACCGCCTACCGTAACGGCTTATGGCGCTCAACGCGATTTGGATGAATTAACCGCCGCCATCACCGAATATACGGTTTTCGACAGAATTAAGGCTACGTCGCAGCTTTCTATAAAAATAAAGCCGGTCACCGGTGTGAAGTTTGTCCCCGATGCCGTGGAGATTTATATTCCCGTCAAAGAATATACGGAACGCACCATTGAAATCCCTATCACGTGCCGCAATCTTCCTCAAGATCGGGATGTGAAGTTCTTTCCTTCCCGAGCAAGCATCTCTTTTTCGGTCACGTTGGACGAATATAAGAACATTACCCCTGAGGACTTTCAAATTCAACTCGATTACCGCCAGTTTCACTCGAATGAGAATGGAAGAGTCGAGTTGGAGCTGACCAAAAGTCCGTCTTCGATTGTCAATACGCGCATTTCTCCCTCTTCCGTAGAATTTCTTTTTGAAGACAGATAATCATATTTCAAGGTCATGCTGAAAATAGGGATAACCGGAGGTATCGGAAGCGGTAAATCGATTGTAAGCGAGATTTTACGGCTTTATAATATCCCGGTCTTTGATGCCGATACGGAGGCTAAGAAACTGAACGACCGTTCACCGGTTATTCGCGAAAAGTTAATCGCCTGTTTTGGAAAAGAAGTGTATGACGAGAACGGGAAATTGAATCGAAAAAGATTTGCGGAAATCATTTTTAAAGATCCCGACCATCTTCGTAAAGCGAATTCCATTATCCATCCGGAAGTAGCGAAAGCATTTTCTTTATGGGCCGAACAGCGGAATCAATATCCGATTGTGGCAATCGAAGCGGCGCTTCTTTTTGAGGCGGATTTTCAAGAGTATGTCGATAAGGTGATCGCTGTTTATTCTCCCGAAGCGCTTCGTATAGCGAGAATTCTCTCCCGCGACAATACGCAAGAGTCGGAAGTCCGTAAGCGCATGGAAGGACAACTGCCGGAAGACGACAAACGGAGACGAGCGGACTTTATCGTCTATAACGATCCGTCGCATTCGCTTTTGCAACAAATTTCCGATATTTTTGCGCACCTTTGTCCGCCCGGGGCATTTTAAAAGCGCTGGCTTGTTTGCGTATTTTAACTTTTACGTAAAGATTTTTTTTGTATGCATTGCTGTTGTAAAAATATAACTCTATCTTTGTAGCCGTAACAGGTTATTTTTAAAAATCAGAAGAAATGATTGAAAAGATTGGAACAAATGCCGGAAAAGTTTGGACTCAATTGGATGAAGTTGGCCGGCAGAATATTAAGGATGTCAAAAAAACGACAAAATTGACGGACAAAGATCTCTATGCAGCCATCGGTTGGTTGGCAAGAGAAGGTAAAATCTTCGTGGAAGAAGTGGAAAAAGACGTATTTATTTCGTTGAAATAAAGCATTCTTCATCGTTTAGTAAAAAAGAAATTATTAAAAAGCTGCTCTGAGCAGCTTTTTTTCTGTTTTTTTGTCATTAAAATCACTTTATATCTATTATCTTTGATGCAGCGAATCGAAAAGATACGTCGTTAAATTCTTTTTAATCCATTATAAATTCAATCATATGGAAGCATCACATTTAAACTCACAACTCGCCTCTTTATTTTTAAAAAGTCAGGTTTTTACCGATCATCTCTCGTGTGTGACCAAAGGCACCGATGCGGGATTATACAGGCTCATCCCGAAAGCCGTTGTAAAAGTGGATTCGGAAGATGAAGTCATTCGTTTGTTGCGATTTTGTCATCAGAATACGGTTCCGCTTACGTTTAAAGCCGCGGGCACCAGTTTGAGCGGACAAACCATATCCGACTCTGTTTTGATGGAGATCGGGCAGGGATTTGAATTTTCGACGATTACCGATAACGGCTATACGGCAACGTTCGGCTGCGGATTAACCGGTACTGCTGCGAATCGCTTGCTGATGCGTTACAAACGGAAACTGGGGCCGAAACCGGCATCGATTAACTCGGCAAAAATCGGCGGAATTATCGGCAATAACTCCAGCGGGATGAGTTACGGGATCAAATATAACAGTTACAATACGATCCGATCGATGCGCATTCTCTTTGCCGACGGAAGCGTATTGGATACGGGCGACGAAGCCAGTCGCAAGAGTTTTGCCGAAACGCATCCGGCTTTAATCAAAGAAATAACCGATATTCATCGCGAAGCGGTCGGCAATGAGTCGATACGAAATAAAATAGCGACGAAGTTTCAACTGAAAAACACGTGCGGCTACGGCGTCAATTCTTTAATCGATTTTGAAGATCCGATCGATATCATTCAACATTTAATGATCGGGTCGGAGGGAACGTTGGGGTTTGTTTCGCAAGCAACGTTCGAAACGGTGCACGATGCGCCGCTGAAAGCCACGGCAATGATTTATTACCCCAGTTTGCGCGAAGTGTGTAATGCGATCGTTCCGTTGAGGAATTGTGAGGTTATGGCTGCCGAGTTAATGGATCGCAACGCCATGCGCGCGGTGGAAGACGAACCGGGAATGCCTCCCGAGTTGAAAACCCTTCCCGAAAATGCCGTCGCTTTATTGATCGACACGTCGGCCGACGACGAAGAAACCCTCTTCGCGCAAATGCAGGATATCGAGGCCAAGCTCAGCCATATTCCCACGCTATTTCCGATCAAGTTTACAACCGATAAACATCTGTACAACTCTTATTGGAGTGTGCGTAACGGGTTGTTTACTTCGGCTGCGGCCGGAAGGCCTGTCAATACGGCCTCTATTATCGAAGATATTGCTTTTGACGCCGAAGTGTTGGGCGATGCGCTGGTCAGCGTCCGCGAATTGCTTGTGCGTTCGGGGTATGCCAATGCCGTTATGTGGGGGCATTTGCTTGACGGGAATGTTCATTTTACGGTTTTCCCTGATATTAATTCGCCCGACGGAGTCGAAAAATACGGGCAGTTTATGCATGAACTGTGTGAGATGGTTGCCGTGGCGTATCATGGTAGCCTGAAAGCAGAGCACGGCACCGGACGTAATATGGCGCCCTTTGTCGAACAAGAATGGGGAACGGATATTTATGCGCTGATGAAGCGGATTAAAAAGGCTTTCGATCCGATGAATGTTTTAAATCCCGGAGTCCTTATTAATGAAGACAAAGAGATTTTCATTAAAAACCTCAAGAATATTCCTTCGGCGAATCCGATTATCGATAAGTGTATCGAATGCGGATTCTGCGAAGTGAGTTGTCCTTCGAAAAACCTCACCCTTACGCCCCGTCAACGCATTGTGGCTTACCGCATGTTGGTGGATGAAGCGAACGCGAAGAAGAACGGAAAAGCCGTGCGTGAACTGGCCAAGCAGATTTCTTATCCATTGGATGAAACTTGTGCTACCGACGGATTATGCAGTATCGCTTGTCCCGTGGGGATTAACACCGGCACGTTGGTGAAAGAGCTGCGTTGGCAGAATAACGGGCGCTTTGCGGGTAACGTGGCGGAAGCTATTGCCGATAATATGGGGAATGTGACGGCTTTGATCCGTTCGTTGCTGAACGTACCCCATTCGCTCGCCCATGTGATAGGATACGGGAATATGGAAAGCATTACCAAAGGAATGTATAAGCTTTTTGACGGCGGTTTTCCTCTCTGGACGCGGCAAACACCTTCAGCGAGCCGTAAGATCAAACGAAATATTTTCCCCGTGAGCGCCGAATCGCCGATGGTGGTGTATTTTCCGTCGTGCATTACCCGTTCGATGGGAGGTCCCGGACACGAGGGGTACGGCAAGCAAGAAGATGTGCCTTCGGCCATGATTTCTCTCCTGAATAAAGCCGGTTATAATGTGATCATCCCTGAAAACAAAGATCGGTTGTGTTGTGGAATGGCTTTCAGCAGCAAAGGCTTCCGGAAACAGGCGAAACAAAAGGAAACAGAACTCGGTGAAGCGTTGATGCAAGTCAGTCGTGGAGGGGAATTGCCCATCGTGTGCGATATGAGCCCCTGTTTACTTCATATGAAAGAAACGCTCGATCCGAAACTTCGGTTATACGATCAAGTGGAATTTATTCATGACTTTTTGTTGGATCATCTTCAAATCAATAAACAACCGATATCGGTGGCGATTCATACCACCTGCAGTTCCACGAAAATGCAATTGCAGCAAAAGCTGTATCATGTAGCTTCGGTTTGTGCGCAGAAAGTCGTTGTGCCCGATAATGTCGGTTGCTGCGGATGGGCCGGCGATCGCGGGTTCTTCTATCCCGAATTGAACAACTCGGCGTTAGCGCCGCTGAAGCAAGAGATATTGGATGCCAAGGAGGGGTATTCGAATAGCCGCACGTGTGAAATCGGATTATCGATCAACAGCGGTATTTCTTACCGGTCGCTCGTATATCTTGTGAATAAGGCGAGCAGCCCTCTTCTTTCCTAACGGATACATTCTTTTTATTATTGCAGGGAATCTTTCGTATATTTGCTGAAAAAATCAGGTTATGGAAACAATTAAAATTGACATACTCAATCCGAAAGCCAGATTGTTTCTTGAGAACTTGGCTGATTTGGATTTAAAAAGATAAGCATATAAAAAAGGTGGTATCGCGTTTAGCGATCCACCTTTTTTAATTATTATCGAGTTCTACAATTATTATTTCAGTTTCCGGTAACCATATACGGCGCGGTCGCCCAACTCTTCTTCGATGCGAAGCAATTGGTTGTATTTTGCCATACGGTCGGAACGGCTCAACGAACCGGTTTTGATCTGACCCGAATTGGTTGCCACTGCAATGTCGGCGATGGTAGCATCTTCGGTTTCACCCGAACGGTGCGACGTTACGGTGGTATATCCGTTGCGTTGAGCCATTTCGATAGCGTTCAACGTTTCGGTCAATGTGCCGATTTGATTTACTTTAATCAAAATCGAGTTGCCGCATCCCTCTTTAATACCTTTTTCCAGGAAGTCAACGTTTGTAACGAACAAGTCGTCACCCACCAACTGGCATTTGCTGCCGATACGGTCGGTAAGCAATTTCCATCCGGCCCAATCGTTTTCGTCCATTCCGTCTTCGATAGAGTCGATCGGATATTTCGCAATCAATTGTTCGAGATAGTCGGCTTGTTCGGCGGAAGTACGTTTTTTACCATGAGCGCCTTCAAATTTGGTATAGTCATAGATACCATCTTTATAAAATTCCGAAGAAGCACAGTCTAAAGCAATCTTCACATCTTTTCCGGGTTCATAACCGGCGTTCCGGATCGCCGTCAGGATCGATTCGAGCGCTTCTTCCGTTCCTCCGGCAAGGTTGGGAGCGAAACCGCCTTCGTCACCTACAGCAGTGCTTAATCCTTTATCGTGAAGAACTTTCTTCAAAGCGTGGAATACTTCGGCGCCCATCCGCAACCCTTCTTTGAAAGAAGGAGCGCCAACCGGACGAATCATAAATTCCTGGAAAGCGATGGGAGCATCGGAATGAGACCCCCCATTGATAATATTCATCATGGGAACAGGCAATACATACGTATTGGTTCCGCCGATATAACGATACAAAGGCAAGCCGAGATAGTTTGCGCCGGCTTTTGCTACCGCTAAAGAAACGCCTAACAAAGCATTTGCGCCGAGGTTCGATTTTGTTTTTGTTCCGTCGAGTTCGAGCAGTTTTGCATCGATTTTCGTTTGTTCCAATACGTTCAATCCCACCAAAGCAGGAGCAATCACGTCGTTGATGTTTGCAACGGCTTTCAATACGCCTTTGCCGCCATATCGTTTTTTGTCGCCGTCACGAAGTTCGAGCGCTTCATTTTCACCGGTAGATGCGCCGGATGGCACGGCTGCACGGCCGAAAGCTCCGGATTCCGTCAACACGTCTACTTCGACTGTCGGATTCCCTCTTGAATCCAAAATTTCACGTCCTAAGACACTAATAATCCTCATGTTTTTTGATTTTTTTATGCTAATACTAATGATCTATTATTTATAAGAGAAACCTTAAACCGAACACATACAGTTCTATGCGTTTCGTGCGCAAAGATACTTCTTTTTCCGTTAAAACACGAAACGTCTTGCAAGAAAAAATATTAAAATGGAGGTTGAAGAGAATTACAAATTACGAATTGCGAATTACAAATTACGAATTACGAATTACAACTGAAGCCAAAGGATTAAAGACTGAAGACCGGCAGCCGGTGACTTATCCTATTGGAAAGAAGTAAACAGAATGCTGATGTTGGATGTCAGCAGTTTTACCGAAATGGCCATGAGCACCACGCCGAAGAACTTGCGTAAGATAAATACGCCCCCCACTCCCATGATTTTTTTTACCACATCTACATACCGCAATACCAAATAAACAATTACCATGTTCAATAATACGGCGATAATGATGTTAATCGAGTGGTATTCGGCACGCATGGAGAGAAGGGTCGTAAACGTACCGGGTCCGGTGATTAAAGGGAAGACTATCGGTACGAGCGTGGCCGAGTTGTCGGATTCGTCCGGGCTTTCGTTTTTGAATATTTCCACTCCGAAAATCATCTCGATGGAAATGATGAGGATCACCAGCGCCCCTGCGACCGCAAAGGAAGAAACATCGACCTGGAAGAGTTTCAAAATCCATTCCCCGACAAATAAGAATAACAGTAAGATGAGGAATGAATAAGCGGAAGCTTTAAACGGCTCGATCTTCTTGCCTTTACTTCTCAGGTTGAGAAATATAGGCACCGATCCTGTAGCGTCGATAATAGCAAACAAGACCAAAAAAGCACTTATTATTTCTAATGCGTTCAACCCGAAAAAATCCATAGCTGTAGAAGAATGAAACTTTATACTTACATTTTGTCTGCAAAAGTACACTTATTTATACAATAATCCAATTATTTTTTTGCTGTCGGCGGTCGGTCTCCGGTCATCAGTCTCCGGTCTGTAGTCGTCAGCCTTTTGTCTTTTGTCACGGTTCTTATCAAAATAAAATCAGTATCTTTGCCTCTTATCATCATTCAAAGACAAAAGACAAGATGAAAAAGATTTTTATATTCCTTTTATTTATGACGACAATAGCAACAGGGAAGGCCGGCGACAATCCGTTTCTCCGACCTTTCGACACGCCGCACGGTACCGCACCGTTCGGCTTGATCAAAACGAAGCATTATGAACCGGCTTTCGAACAAGCCATTCGCGAACATCAGCAGGAGATCGACCGGATCGTGGCGGATACCGCGCCTGCGACATTTCGGAACACCATTGAAGCAATGGAGTTTAGCGGTCAGTTGCTTACCCGTGTGAGCAGCGTTTTCTTCAATTTATTGAGCGCGGAAAGTAATGACGAAATGATGGCTGTTTCGCAGCGCTTAAGCCCCAAGCTTTCGCAGCATTCGAACAATATCAACCTGAATGAAAAACTGTTCGAGCGAATTAAGGCGGTCTATGATGCCCGCTTGACATCGGGACTTACGCCTGAACAGATTCGCCTTACGGAAGAATATTACGATAATTTCGAGGATAGCGGCGCGACGCTTTCGCCCGAAAAAAAACAGGTCTACCGGCAACTGTCGGAGGAACTGAGCAAGGCGACTCTCGAATACGGGCAAAACAACTTGAAGGAAACCAATGCGTTTGAGATGTTGTTGACGAACGAAGCCGATTTGGCCGGCTTGCCCGAAAGTGTGAGAGAGGCTGCCGCATCGAAAGCCAAGTCGAAATCGAAAGAGGGCTGGCTGTTTGACTTGTCGGCGCCGAGTTACATCGGATTGATGAAGTATTCCACCCGCCGCGACTTGCGCCGCAAACTGTATATGGCCTACAATACAAAGAGTGTGAACGGCGGCGAGTTCGATAACAAGAGGCTGGTGCAACAAATCGTGAACCTCCGCTTGCAGATCGCCAACTTGTTGGGTTATAAGAATTATGCCGACTATGTGTTGAAAAACCGCATGGCGAAAAACCAACGGAGTGTGTTTACCTTGCTCGACCAACTGGCTGCCGCATACGGTCCTGTGGCGAAGCAGGAGGTGAGCGAAGTGCAGGCGTTTGCCGCCGAAACGGAAGGGGCGGCGATCGACATCCAACCGTGGGACTGGAGCTTTTATGCCGATAAACTCAAGCACAAACGATATGATTTGAACGACGAAAGGGTGCGCCCGTATTTCGAACTGGAAAATGTGAAGAAAGGCGTGTTCGGCCTCGCAACCGATTTATACGGGCTTACCTTTGTGAAGAATGACGCCATCGCGGTGTATCATCCCGAAGTGGAAGCGTTTGATGTGATGGACGAAAACGGTGCGTTTCTGGCCGTCCTGTACACCGACTTCCACCCGCGCGACGGGAAACGTTCGGGCGCATGGATGACCTCGTACAAAGAACAATATATAAAGGATGGGGCAGACAGCCGCCCGCAGGTGTCGATTGTCATGAATTTTACCCGCCCCACGGAAACGAAACCGGCGCTGCTGACGTTCGACGAGGTGGAAACCTTCTTGCACGAGTTCGGCCATGCCTTGCACGGCATGCTGGCCAAAAGCACCTATCCGTCGCTGTCGGGAACGAACGTCTACCGCGATTTTGTGGAATTGCCTTCGCAACTGATGGAAAACTGGTTGGTGGAAAAAGAATACCTCGACCGTTTTGCGTTCCATTACCAAACCGGAGAGAAAATGCCGCAGGAATTGGTGCAGAAAATTATCGACGCATCGAATTACACCACCGGCTATTTGTGCTTGCGCCAATTATCGTTCGGGTATCTGGATATGGCCTGGTATACACTCGAAAAACCATTCGACGGCGACGTCCGCGCATTCGAGCAAACGGCCATGCAGCGCGTGCAACTCATGCCCGTTGTCCCCGAAGCGTGTATGTCGACGGCCTTCGGGCACATCTTTTCGGGAGGCTATGCCGCCGGCTATTACAGTTATAAATGGTCGGAAGTGCTCGACGCCGACGCCTTTTCGGTGTTCAAGAAAAACGGAATCTTCGACCGTAAGACGGCGCAATCGTTCCGGACGAACATTCTTGAAAAAGGAAATACCGAAGATCCGTCGAAACTTTACCTGCGTTTCCGCGGGCAGGAACCCTCCATCGATGCGTTGCTCGAACGGAACGGGATACGGCAATAGAAGGGTTAGAGGCTAGAGGCTGGAGACAATTACAAATTACAAATTACAAATTACGAATTACAAATTACGAATTACGAATGACGAATGACGAATGAGATCTAAAGACCAGTGACCGAAGACCGGTGACTGGAGACCTTTTTTTACGTTTAATTGTCTTTTTTCCCCTGAAATTGAAAAAAAAAGACGAATTATGTCGCTACCAATGATTTTATTCCTATCTTTGTCCGTGCAAAAGTATTTAAAACAGGATGGTTGGCAATTTAGTTTCTTTACATTAACCTGTTAAGTCATTTTCTAACTTCTCTGGTCTAATTTCTTTGTGCAGAATTTTTTAGTTTATTTATTATTAATTTTTTTACATGAACATTTTTGTAGCTGGCTTAAGTTATCAAATAACTGATGCCGATTTAAAAGAACTTTTTGAGGAATATGGAGAAGTTTCCTCAGCAAAAATTATTTCCGACAGAGATACCCGTCGTTCAAAGGGTTATGGCTTTGTTGAAATGGCTAATGATGCCGACGGACAACGTGCAATTGATGAACTCAATGAAGCAGAGTACGACGGACGTACCTTATCGGTATCCGTAGCTCGTCCCCGTCCCGAAGGCGGCAGCAGCCGTGGAGGTAACCGCGGCGGTGGTTATGGTAATCGCGAACGCAGCAGATATTAATATATCTCTCGATAGGTTTAAAGAAAAAGACTGCATCCCGAAAGAGGATGCGGTCTTTTTTGAATTGCCTCATCTCTCATCCATCTCCTTCATACATCCTCCATCATACATCATACATCATATTTGATACATCATATATCGTTCATTTATTATGGCTATCATTCTACATATTGAAACATCTACACAAGCCTGTTCGTGTGCCTTGTCGCGCGACGGCGCGGTAATCGTGAACCGGGAAGAGTTTGAAGGACAAAAGCATGCGGCCTTGCTGGGTGTTTTCGTGGAAGATATCATGACCTATGCCCGCGAAAAGCAGTTGACCGTCGATGCGGTGGCGGTAAGCAGCGGCCCGGGATCGTATACGGGCTTGCGTATCGGCGTATCGGAGGCCAAAGGACTGAGTTACGGGCTGAATGTGCCGCTTATCGCCGTTCCTACGCATCTCCTCATGGCTTCGCAGGTGCAAAGGCGTGTGGAGAAGGATGCCTTGCTGTGTCCGATGATCGATGCGCGTCGCATGGAAGTGTATGCCGCTTTTTTCGACACGTTGTTGAACATGGTGCGCCCTACGGCGGCCGATATTGTGACCGCCGATAGTTACGCCGAACTGTTGGAACAACACACCGTTTATTTTTTCGGAAACGGAGCCGATAAATGCAGGCAGATCCTCACCCATCCGCATGCCGTATTTATTCCGTCGGTTTATCCGCTCGCATCGGGGATGGTGGCTTTGGCCGAAAAAGCGTATGCCGCCCGCGATTTTGTCGATACGGCCTATTTCGAACCTTTTTACCTCAAGGAGTTTGTGGCCACCGTCGCTAAAAATAAAGTTATTCCCGGTTAATCCTTCCGGAAGAGCGATCCATTCCTTTGCCGATTCTTCCGGCGATATTCTTTTAAGCAACCTTTGTATTCAATTTCATAACTCAAGTTTCGCAAGGAACTTTAAGAAATTACAAATTACGAATCACAAATTACGAATTACGAATTACAAATTACAAACTAAGAACAGTTAGGAGTAAGGAGTAAGAAGTAAGAAGTAAACACTAACTGTAAACTTTCAGGCGAAATAACTTGCGAAACTTGAATTAATAATAATTGTTTTGGACCCTCTGAAAATTTCAGAAAGGCCAAAACAACTGTCGGGAAGCTTGTGAAAATTTCAGAAGCTCCGATTCACTTGTCGTGGCGGTTCTGAAAATTTCAGAAGCCCCGATTCACTTGTCGTGGTGGTTCTGAAAATTTCACAACCACCAATTCACTTGTCGCGGCCCCTTTGAAAATTTCACAACCGGCAAAACCATCGTAGCGGGGTTTGTGAAATTTTCACAAGCCTTCCGCCACATTGTTATCGCCATAAATAACTACTTTCTGATATAAAAATCATTATTTTTCGGTATTGCGGGCTTTTGCAAGAGCGCGTACATTTGTAGCGGAATTGCAAAGTGGGTTTGAAGGCAGAGTTGAAAGGCTTTGGAAGTCGTGAAAAGCCCGCTCATTATAATTAATGATATAGTTATTAATAAAAAAGATGAAGAAAATAAAGATGATGATAGCCGCTCTGCTCTGTGGAATAGCAGCGTTTACGGCATGCGACAAGGGAGAAGACCCTATTGTGGAAGAGGGCATAAAGATAGAAGGCAAATGGACGATAAAAGAGATTAATTTTACGTCGAATGTGAAGCAATGGGGAAGTAATTGGGTTGAAAATCAATATGAGTTAATTCCTTGGGCGCCATCAATGTTTGGAAGTCTCTCAGGGGTAGAATTTACGAATCAGGATTACATCGATTCCAAAACCGGAATATCGGGGAAAGTGTACAAGCAATATAACAAGAGTTTCGGCAATTCAGGTACGATCTATTATGTGTGGAATTACTCAAGCGACGGTAAGGGCTTTAGCGTAAAACAGTTTAATGAGTCGATGCCCCCGTTCGATTTTTCGCTGACCGAAACCTCCTCCTTGAAAGAGGCGACTATCGACGGTAAGCGTTCGTTGGAATTTACGACCACCGTTCAAAGTCTTGATCAGGCTAAAAAGGACGTACCTTATACCGATCCGTTTGGACGCCCGAAAGTAACGGCTACCGCTACCTTTACACTCGTTGAAGCTACGGGTGAAATCGATACGAATATCACGCCGGCGTTGAAATTGAACGGGCAAGAGTTAATCGTTCCCGAAGTATTCACACCCACAGTGACAAATGAAAATATAGCCGGTAAGGCATGGTTGCTGAAAAACGGTTCGAAACTATATGATCCCAGCATTAAGGATTCGCAAGATCCGAAGTATGAATTTGCCAAACTGATGACGCTTCATTTTTATAAAGAAGATTCGGTGAAGATACGGTATTCTTTCCCTATGGGAATTGTCGGCACAAAACAAGCTTTGCGTAGTTTTGACGAAAAAACGTCGCTTTTCAGTTATGTCAAAGAGGCCGGGGCGATGGCAAGCAATACCCAGAAATTTGTCTGGAAAGCATCGTATGCGTTAGAAGACGATACCCAGTATCTGGTGCTCGATTTGCAGGAGGTCATCGATAAGTACAAAACAGAAAACGAAGCCAAACTCGATTTAAGTTCGGTGGATCAAGCGCTTTTCAAACGGCAGTTTGTCTCCGTTAAACCGGAAGAAGTGGGAGATAAGAGCGAAAAAGTGAACAAAGACAACTACACGATCTTTAAATAATTTATATTACAAAGGAGTATATCCGGAGGACGTCATTCGCACGATCATAAAACAATTGCTATCACGGAAATTTTTCAGCCAACTCAATTTCCATTTTAGATCAAGGGTTTTACAGCAAAGTCACTTTTGCCATAATGAAGTCATTTATATGTCGGCGGATCACGGTTATTGAGTACAAGCAGCGCAATTGCCTTATTGCCCTTTTGTCAAAAACAGAATGGAGCTGTTTTGGCGGAATATCGCGATAAGATGCAATGCACGGATGTACATCATCAATCAATAACACCAGCCGGATATGCTCCTTTCCTTTTTGCATCGGTTCAGAATGAAATATATATCTCTCTTCTTGCTTTTTATTTTTTCCGCGACGGTGTACTCGCAAGACAAACCTCCCGGTATAAAAGATACGGTGTTGTTGAACGAGGTCACTGTAAGCGCTCCGAATAAAACGGAACGGTTGCGGTTGAATCCGATCAAATCGGAAGTGATCGATGTGACGCAGTCGCTCGATAAAGCTACGAATATTCAGAATTTATTGAACAATAGTCCGGGGGTGCGGTTGCGCAACACGGGAGCTTTAGGCGCCACGACCGATGTCATCATCAATGGTTTCAGCGGCCGCTCCGTGAAATTGATGCGTGACGGCATTCCGTTGGATTATCTGGGCTCCGGCTTCGGGATCTCGAAGATTCCCGTCAATTCCCTCGAACGTATCGAAGTCTATAAAGGTGTTTTGCCGGCCGAAATCGGGATAGATGCATTGGGCGGAGCGATTAATTTGGTCAGCCGGCAGTTTTATCGGTCGGAATGGCAGGTTTCTTTCGAACGCGGCTCGTTTAACACGAATATCGCGACGATAAACGGCTTGCACCGCTTGAATAACCGTTTGTCGGTCGGCGTGTATGCGTTCGGAAATTATTCCGACAACGATTATACCGCAAAAGGACTGCCATATCTCGACGAGTCGACCGGGCAAAATACGTACATCGACGCGCGTCTTTTCCATAACGCCTTCAAACAATATTTTGCCGAAGCCTTCCTGAATATAGACAATGTCCGTTGGGCCGACCTGTTGCAGTTCCGGCTGACAAGCCTGGCGTTGCATCAACAAATACAAAACGACTTTACCACGCGCGACCGTGCCTTCGGCGCCGTGTACCGCACGGAAAAGGCGCCGCTCATCCCTTCGGTAACCTACAAAAAGGCTTTTGCCGGAGGAAAAATAAATACGACACAGTTCGCCGTCTACAGCCGTATCAACACCTTGTTTGTCGATACGCTGAAGAATACCTGGTACGATTGGAAAGGTGCGGCGCATCCTACGGTATCCGGGTCGGAAATAGGCAGCGCCTACACGTCGCATCCTTCAAAGAACGGTGTAGAGTCGGATTTCTCCAACTTTATTTATCGCGGATGGGTGTCGTACCGTCCCGTTTCGTCGCATGCCTTCACCTTTAATATAGTCGAAAACCATCTGGTCAACACGCGCGATGATGAGGCTGATCCGTTGCAGAAAAAATCCATCCTCTATAATCGCCTGATTGTAGGAGTGGGGCATGAAGGCCAATTTTTCCGCGATCGCCTGAGTACCATTGCGCAGGTGAAGTCGCTTTCGTATCACACCGATGGCGAAACAACCGATTATGTGACGCTGGAGAAGAGGAAGCGTTCGGTGACGAAGCAGGGATGGAGTTTTTCGTTATCGGCCAAATATGATATCGCCCCCCATTTATTGGTTCGCGCCTCGTTTGAAAATACCTTCCGCCTTCCCGACCAGGAAGAAATATTCGGCGATAATACATTTGTCGTGCCCAATGCGGATTTGTCGCCCGAAAGAAGCGTGAACTACAATATCGGGCTGAAATTTTATAAAAACAACACGTACAATTTCGAGGTGAATTCCTATTTCCGCAACACGCGCGATCTGATCAAACTCAAAGAGCTCAATCAGTATCAGGGAATGTTTCTGAATCTCGAGAAAGTAAAAGGATACGGAATCGAGTTCGATGGGTATTATACATTCTTCGACCGGTTGAAAGTGATGGGGAACGTCACGTATAATGAATTCCGTTACAACGGGTCGATCGACGAGATTAACGATGTGCATTACCAGGATGCAAGGATCAGCAACATGCCGTTTTATTACGGAAACCTCGGCGCGGAATATGTGTGGAAAGAGTTGTTCGGCAAAGAGAATAAGTTGAAAGCTTACTGGAATTATTCGTATGTCCATCAATATTATCTCGATTTCATTGAGCGGCAATTCGAACCCGATGGATTTTGGGGGCTGTTCGGCAAAACGCAAATCTACACCGACCGGGTGATTCCCGTGCAGCAGCATCATACGGTCGGCGCTACATTCGATATGGGCGTGTCGGGCAACGACCGCGTAACGTTGGGCCTCGAAGTCCGGAATCTGTTCAACGCCGATATCTACAATAATTTTAAAATACAGAGTCCCGGAAGAAGTTTTTGGGCGAAAGTAGTGTATTTGATAAAATAGAGGCTGGAGACATTCGACAATTACGAATTACGAATT
>ENA-UOOM01000298-UOOM01000298.1-fermentation-metagenome-genome-assembly--contig:-NODE-298-length-60765-cov-7.760221_pt1 | contig 60765 bp, 59 predicted proteins | sample MGYA00245781_ERZ724031 | MGnify/ENA primary metagenome ERZ724031 (study PRJEB28704, sample SAMN03018317) | fermentation metagenome | biome: anthropogenic terrestrial biome; feature: soil; material...
TGCAAAGGTCCCGGCGCCCCCTCCATACAATGCTTTGTATTGATTATTTTCGGCACCTTGGCTTTTCTTGCCGCCATTCTTGCCGTCAAGCTGGCATGGGTATGAACGATGTCCGGCTTTTCCTCCAAAAACAAGGTATACAGGGGCTGCTGCGCCTTTTTATCAAAGGATTGATCCGCCATATCCTGCATGGGAATTACCGCCACATCCAAGGCAGTCACTGCGGAATATAAGGCGCTGTCCTCCGGCAGAACCACCCAAACGTCAAACCGCTCCCGGTTATGATGCTTCAAATAATTTAAGAGCCACCGCCCGGCACCGCCGATATTGCGATCCGTCAAGACATGGAACACCTTTATCTTTCTTTCTGCCACTGTTTTTCACCCACTCTCACACCGGCCATCCCAATACCCATAAAGCACCAGAACAACAAAACAATACTATAGTCAAACCAGATATGGTCTGTCATTCCCTGCAGCAGCAATCCGGCGAAGCCGCCGAAAAAGGCCGCAAAAAGCATGGAAAAACGTTTCGGCGCCCGAATCCTGCTGCCATAGAGATTTTGGAAAAAAAACAGGAGCAGAAAAAACAATACCAAGAAGCCGAACAATCCCAACTCGATGAATTCCTGCAGGAATAAATTATGCACATGGTAGGCATTTGCCGCCTCAAAAGAGAACAGGGGATACACCTGATTAAAGGCATCCACGCCAATTCCCGTTGCCCAATAATGCTTCACAATATCCACCCCCGCCCGATAAATGGACAGGCGGTATTGCGAGGAAGAATCACTCATGGTTAAGGAGCTTGCCAATCTGGCCCAAAGGGAGGGGGGCAGTAGAAAGGGCATTGCCGCCAAGCCTGCCAGCCCCAAGGGGATAAGCCTGCGTTCCGCAAGAAGCACAAAAAGCCCTGCCGAGAGCATCAAACCAAGCATTGCCCCTCGGGAATTTGTAGCCAAAAGACCCAAGCAAACAACGCCAAAGCAGCCTAAATAATAAATCCGCCCCAGCCAATTACGCACCTTCCAGAGCATACCCGCCGCCAAAGAGCCGATCAATATCAAATATTCCCCCAAAACATTGGGATTGTTGAAGGTGGCATAAGCACGGGTTTGAATATCAAAGCTTTCCGCATCCACCCATGCTGCATCCATTTCAACCCCAACAATATATTGGTATACCGCATAAAGGGCAATCAAAACGCCTGTGGAAATCATCACAAAAAGCACAAAATCAAGCTTTTCCTCTGTATCAATGCAATCCTTTGCCACAAAAAACATGGACATGAACAGAAGAAAAATAGCCATAACCTGCAACGCCTTGGGGTAATGATAGCTTGTAAAGCTACCGTAAATCAGAAAGATGGCGAACATCCCCATAAAAACACTGACCAAGCTTGTTTTCTGCACACGAATGCGCCCCAAGAACAGGTTGATTCCGTAAAGAGCCAGTGTGCCCAGGCAAAGTAATGCCAAAAGCATGGTGGGCAATATGGGTATGGCAAAAACAACGGCGCATAAACACAAAATAATAAAATTCTGATTGAAGATACGCAATAAAAAGCTGTTTCCCAAAGCCACCGCCAAGGGGTTGCTTTTTGCTTTTACGGCTTTCCCCGAAAGCAGGGTCAGCCTATGCCAAGTTCTGGGGATAATGCCCCGCCATATGCGGAAAAAAGCATCCCAATCGCTTCTGAAAAACCCAAGAATTCCACTTTGCCGAAAGCCTCTGCCAAAGGCCTCGCATATCCTGCGGTAGCAAGCATACACAAGGCTGTGCACCCAAAGATGCACCAGTATCAGCACAATTTTTTCTAAAACCCTGAAGCAAAAGCTATCTTCTATTGTCCAAGAAATTCTTTGGAGCATACGCATATATCCTCTCTGTTCTCTTTCTTCCCATGCCTGTCCATTGTTCTGGGCTCTTTTTTTCTTTAATTTTCTCAAAAGAGAGAAAACCAGCTTCCCTTCCTCAACCCCAAAGGCAAACGTCAAAAGCATATACACAAAAAAACCGATGCCTGTAGGAATCACCAGAATAAGAACCCGGCCAATCAGCCCGGTCCCCACCCTTGGCTCCAAAAAACCAAAGCTTATCCATACGAATAGGAACATAATAGCCGCACTGACGGCCATTTTTCCAAGGCTCAGCAGCAGCTGCCTATCAATAATTTCGGGATACCGCCGCACTGTGGGCACCAAAAGCACCATAGCCGCCGCAATGGAGGAGGCCGCCGCCGCCAAGGCCAAGCCGCCAAGACCCATGGGCTTTAGGAGCAAGCTGCATAACAGCGCATTGACCCCAACGGAAATGATCCCAGAATAAAAAGGTGTTTTGCCATCCTGATTTGCATAAAAAGCACGGCTTAGAATTGTCTGTATACCAAACCCCATGACGCCGAGGGAGAAAAAGAACAGTGCCGTAGCCGTCAGAAGGGTGCCATCGGGGCCAAAGCTTCCCCGCTCATAAATCAATGCCACCAAAGGGCGGCTTAATGTCATCATCCCCACCATCATGGGAATCAAGAAAAACATCATGGAGCGCAGGGTGGATTTGACCGTACTGCCAAAGGCCGACTTATCCTCTCCGCTGGAGATGCGGGAAAGCTTGGGAAAAATCAAATTGGCAATGGCCAAAACAAACACACCCACAATAATGGTATATAAGTTATTGGCATAATCTAATGCCGCTACACTTTCCTCACCGTAATAAAGGCGAGAAGCAAAACGGCAGTTAATCATAAAATTAATGGGCTGCACCCATGTGGCAATCATAACCGGCAGCATCAGCTTGGCAATTTTTTTCAAACCCTCGTCACGAAAGTGAAAATCCGGCCGAAACCAATAGCCCCTTTTCTGCAGGGATGGAATTTGTATAAAAGCCTGCATTGCCCAGCCGATTAAAAAGGCAGCCGTTAAACCGTAAATCCCGTATTTTCCATTAAGCAAAACAAAATAGGCAATGATAATTGCGTTGGAAGCAACGCTGATTGCTGCCGGAACATTAAATTCGTCTAAGGACTGCAAAATGCCCACGAACGAGAAGGCAATACCGGTAAATAATATGGTTGGGAAAAGCATACGAGAAAGGGAGGCACTCAACTCCGCCGCCTTGACATCAAAGCCAACCGCAAACAGCTGTACGAACTGCTGAGAAAAAACCATTCCCAAGAGCATCATCACAATAGTGACACCCAATATCATGGTAATAAAACGGTTTGCCAGAGAAAAAGCCGCTTCCTTTCCTTTTTTTTGCAAATATTCATTGAAAACGGGAATAAAGCTTGCGGAAATTGCAGAAGCAAATACGGCATCGAAAAAAGTTCTGGGGATTCTGCTGGCCAGCAGAAATGCCGCCGACTCCATACCCAAGCCGTAATTTGCAGCGAAAAATTGCTCCCGCACTAAGCCAAGAACCTTTCCCGCCAATGTTATTATCATCATAAAGCTGACAGCTTTCACTGCCTGATTGCCTTTTTCCGACATATTTTTCTCCTGTGAAATGTTCTTATCAGAAACCTGTTCTTTTGTGTAAACACACAAGATGGGTAGAGATTGTCTCCACCCACCTAATCTTACCTTATTTTACCCAAATTTACAATAAAACACCGTAAATTTCAGAGAATATTATACCTTTACAACCTCGTAGGAAACGGCATCTCCCTGCACCCGCAGCTTCATCATACTGAAATTGTCGTTTACACTGCCGTCGGTTTTCCAAAGGTTCGGCAGGTTGATATAACGCACGCCATCCTTGACCGAGCTCCACTGGCTCATACCGCCGCAGGACACCACAAAAACCTTCTTTCCCTGTGAAATATATTTATTTAAAATACCGCGGAAATATGCCGTTTCGGCCGCAGAGGCAAAGTCCCCCGGGGTTTTATCCATAATAATCACAATGGTATCATTCTCCGTAGCATCCAAATCTCTGGTCAAGCTTGCATACTGGGAAGGATTTGTGGCGCGAATGCCGCCATTTGCCGCCGAAACCATGGCCACACTTGTACCTCCTCGGTTTAAGAAGCGGTAGCCGCCGTTCCAGCTTAAGGTATCCAGCTTCGGCGTGGTTTTAACATCGCTTGCACCGCCGTAAATTGCCACCTCTGCATTGGAATCCACTGCCTCCCTGGCCTTTGTTCTCACATCGGCATAGGTGTTTTCATTGATTTTGGCCGCTCCGTTATAGGAAACCGTGCCTGTAATATTCAAATAATACGCACCGTCATCGGCCTTTTCAATCTTTTGCAGCAAAGGGTCTGCCACAACGGTGTCACTTGGTGTGGTTACCTTCTGATCGTTTCCTACATTTACCTTTATGTACGCAGTCTGCCCGTCTCTGGTGCATTTAATGTAAGTTGCACCCATTTTTGCCGCAGTAAATACATTGGCCTTCATGGTACCCATGGAAGGATCCTGCAGCTCATATTCTGTTGTTGTGGAAACCCAATGGCTAAAGCCGTCTGTATCCACCACCTGCATGGCAATGGTTGCCGTCTCTCCCACATTTTTCAGCGAAATGCTGTTGGAGGAAGGCTTCAGCCTGCTTGTTGTTGCAGAAACAACGCCGGTTTTTGAAGCGGCCAAGCCATTATAGGTTGCAGCAACAGCGAAGGTGCCACTTTCGGAAGGGGTAAAGTCATATCCGCTCCATGTGCCTGCCACGCCAATGGCTTCTAAGGTAACAGCCTCGGCAGGTATTTCAATCCGGTTATAATATTCATCCAGCCCATACACCGTAAAGGTTATGGTTTTATTGGGCACCGTGCGGGATAAAGAGGGTGTCATAGCCAGCTCTTCCATCTCCCCCGCTTCCGCATTTTGGAATACACCCACGGCATTGATTACCTTTCTCTCCGATCCGTCGGAAACGGCATTTTTTACCGCCACCTCTTTATCCTCTGTGGTTTTTACCGCCATGGTAGAGGAGCCGCCGCCATCCAAATGCATGGCATTATAAGCACCGTACTCTCTCATATAAGCGGCCATTTCGCTGTGGGTTACGCCAACGCTGTCACCACGGCCGTCCACAACCATAAAAACAGCCGTTGCCCCATCCTGAGAAATGCCGAAGGCCGTTCTGGGCTGACGCCCCGCTGCCACAATGGAGGTTGCAGGGGCTTCCCCGCCGTTGACCAAAAGCTTGCCGCCGCCGCCGAAGGCAATGTGCATATCGTCTAAATCTACAGAAGTATTAATATCCAAGGAAATTTGGTCATTCACCTGAAATGCGTTTGCCGCATTGGTGTGATAGTCCTTGCCCATTACAATCAAATATCCGTCCTCAGGAACGGCAACAGTTTCCCCCGGTTCGGAAATGTAAGTAATCACATCGTCCTCTACCACAAACTTGACAAGGCCCTCAAAGCGCTTATCTATGCCTGCCGTATTTTCCGCCGCCTGACTGTCAAAATAAATGGGATATACCATGGCAGTCACTTTATTGATGGAGGCAAGCTCAATGGTTTTCTGTCCATTGCTGAAGTTTGCGTTCATCTTAAAATAATCAAAAAACGGATTATTGTCCTCATCCATAAAAAAGGAAGCATACTGATCTCCGTCGTGGTTAAGAGATGTGCCCGCAGAGACCACTTCCCCCTCCTTCATAACCACACCAAAGGGTGCGGAATAATTGCCCGACATCCCAAAAAAGTCAGAATTTACGCCGGCAAGGGCGCCATTATCTGTCAAAAGCTTTTTCACCGTCTCTTTTAAGCCATAATCGACGGTGCTTTCCACTTCCTTAAATTCCAGTGTGCTTTCCGTTAAATCCACCTTTAAAACGTACACATTCTGAATTCCCGCATCCGTCATGCGGCTGCTTTTTTCATACACAACACCTCGTGTTACCGTTTGCTCTGTTTTTTGGTCATAATATGTTGTTGCGCCAAAGGCCCCGATTGCAGGTGTCGAAGCGATCAGTATTGCCGCAAGCATTGCACCCATTACCTTCTTTAAATTTCCAATTCTATATTTCATCGTCGAATCTCCTTTAGTTTTAATTACCTCTTATGACGCATCCCTTTGGTTTTTGTTCCCAATTCTTTTAGAGAATTACCAAAACAGACGGAATTTGTCAACTTGTGACTTTCATTTTAACATCTTTTCTTTTTCATTTCTTCCCTATTTTGAAAATTTAATATATCTGTAATATTTGATTTCTAAGGTTTTCCAGATGATAAGAGGATGGCGCTTCCCCTTTGTATCTTCAGTACTATTGCAATCAAGCCAAGCATTTTTTTATATCCAGCAAGGTGTATCCCTACGGGGATTCTTCCCTTTCCCATACAACCCCTCTGCTTTTCTGCCGCCTTCTTCTCATAGAAAATTTGTCCGATTCATAAACTAATAGTGATATGAATTAGGAGGTATTAAAATTTATGAAAAAAGCAATATCCATTTGTCTTAGCCTGTTTCTGCTTTTCGGTCTGGCCGGATGCCAAAAGGAGGAAGCCCTATCAGAGCTGGAGACAATCCAGAAGCAGCTTACAGAAATGGAGGGATATTACTGTACCGCAACCCTCACCCGTACTTCCAACAAAGGAGAAACCGTTTACGGAACAAAGCAATACGCAAAATCCACAGGGGAATACCGCTTAGAGCTGACCTCACCGGAAAATGTGGCCGGAAACTATACCGTTTTTGACGGAAAAAGAATTTGCCAGTACAATCCAAAATTGGATAATAAGCTGGTGAAGGATGTACCGGAGTCTCAACACAGAAACGAATTGTTTTTAGGGCAATTTATCAAAAACTATTTGAAGTCCGAAGGGGTCGGCGTGGAAGCCGCGGCCTTGGATGAATCCCAATGCATCGTCATGGAGGCCGTAATTCCCGGGTCTGACAGCGCTTTGGCCTCAGAGAAATTATGGGTAGATCGGGAAACCTTTTTACCGAAGCGTTTTGTGTTATATGACACCAACGGGCAGGAATGCTATCGCCTTGATTTTGAAGAATTTGTATATAATCCTGATTTTGAAGAAGAACTTTTCAAAATTGAAGAATAAAGGCTCTTTTTCGTGGCAATACTGGTAGCAGTCAGGACAGAAGCAGATTAAACCATACATATTTCTATGCCGCTGCTGCCTGATGAATTTTTCAGCGGAGCGTGAGCCTATGATCGTTAGAAGAGGAGACATTTTTTTTGCAGACCTAAGCCCGGTGGTGGGCAGTGAACAGGGGGGCATCCGCCCCGTATTGATTATTCAAAACGATGTAGGCAATAAATACAGCCCCACAGTCATTTGCGCCGCAATTACATCGCAAATGAACAAGGCAAAGCTACCGACCCACATTCCCTTATCTGCCATGGCATATGACCTCCCAAAGGATTCTGTTATTTTGCTGGAACAAATTCGTACCATTGATAAGCAGAGATTAAAAGAAAAGGTTTGCCGTCTGGACGCAGAAATTATGCATCGGGTGAATCAAAGTCTACTGGTAAGCCTTGGTTTGCAGCAAGGTTCCCAACACAAAGGGGCTTCAAACGAATAAAAAAACAAGGTGGCCGCCTCAAGGGAAGTTACCTTGTTTTTTATTTTATTACAAAAATGATCTGCAAATAACAGCCTCCGACAGCTTTGGTCATCATTCGCTTTTTTTACCCGTAGATGCCATACAAAGCCAAACAAAGTATAGCAGGCTAAAGGCAATGGTAAAAGCAGCTGCATTTTTCAATACTACCCTTTGCCCAATCAGCAGCAGCGTTCCATGGTAAACCAAGGAGCATAGTATGCCTGTGCCAAGCGCTTTTATAAAAATTTGAATCCATTTCATCGTTTTTCCCCTTACATCATTGTTCCGTTTACATGGTTATAAATCCGCTGCATTAAAATATCCAGCGCAACCACGTTTTTCCCGCCATCTAAAACAATAATATCCGAAACCCGCTTGCTTGGCTCAACAAACTGCTCATGCATAGGCTTTACCGTTGTGAGGTATTGGGTTACTACAGAGTCCAAGCTTCTTCCCCGTTCCTGCACATCCCGAAGAATGCGGCGTAAAATTCTAACGTCCGCATCGGTATCCACAAAGATTTTAATATCCATCAAATCACGCAAAACGGCATTTTCAAAAATCAAAATCCCTTCTATCACAATGACCTTTGTAGGCCGAATCATAATGGTCTGTTCGGAACGGTTATGCACAGTAAAATCATAAACAGGGCATTCAATTTCCCTTCCCACTCTCAGCTTTTGGATATGCTCAATCATAAGGGCCGTATCAAAAGCATCTGGGTGGTCATAATTTAACAGGCACCGCTCTTCATATGATAAGGCATCCTGCCTTTTGTAATAATTATCATGATAAACAACGGTCATATCCTCTCCGAAATGTGCTTTCAATCTGTTGGTCAGTGTTGTTTTGCCGCTTCCCGTTCCCCCTGCAATCCCAATAATCATAATATCGTCCATTTTTGCCCCCCGTTTTCTTTCCTACTGCTCCTTTGTCCCTAAAATAATGCGTATATCAGCATTGCTCCCAATCTCATCGGGGGCAACTTCTATCTTGGCATCGCTAAAAAAGGAAAGTAAATCGGACCCGATGCCCTCCTCCTTCACTTGAATCCTTGTGTAGGTATTTTGTGTTCCGCTATAATTTGTAGGGGAAGCCACTTGATAGCCAGCATTCTCCAGTGTTTTGCTGTATTTTGCCGCTAAGCCGCTAACGCTTCCGCCGTTGGAAACCTCAATGGCAAAGGCTTTGCTGTCTCCTGCTGTCCCTTCTGTATTCGCAGGGGCAACGCTGTAAAACACCCGATCCACCATTTCTCTGGTTGCTTCCGCATCATGAATAAAGTAGGAAACATCGCCTATATACTGTCCAACACCCGGGAGGGTTTCCATGGTAATATTGCCCATGTTTATTTTGTCCGTATAGTTCATATATTTTATGGCATCGGGCAAAGAAACATCCGTTTCGATATATTTATACAAGACAGAAATCAAGTCCGGCAAATTCTTGAGTATGGTTTCCGTGCTCAACACCTTTTCCGCCAACGCCTTCAAAAACAGCTGCTGTACCTCAATACGGCCCACATCTCCTTCGGCATACCGGCGAAAACGTACCAGCTGTTCTGCTTTTTCTCCATCCAGATGCTGATCTCCCTGCTTCAAGTCAATGAGAAGATCTCCCGTATCTCGCATATCCCACTTCATATCCCGGGGAACATACATATCAACACCGCCGACGGCATCCACAATGGCACGAAATGCCTCAAAGTCAATTTTTACATAATGGTCAATTTTAATGCCCAAAAGATCCTCTATCTGCAAAACCGTATTTTTACAGCCCAGCTCCTCGCCGCTATAGGCATGCACCGCATTCAGCTTTGTTACTTGATTGTAAGAACGCCCCGCCGCCGAAATGTTAGACTTTACCTCCTGGGACAGGGAAACTCGGGTGTCTCTTGGCAGGGAAACCAAGCTGATGCTTTCCGTGGCACTGTCATAATGCACCACAAAAACAACATCCGTTCTTGTTCCATCCTTATCCACACCAAGCACCGCCACGTTCAGCTTGATATTTCTTTTCAAAAACGCATCCAAAAGGCTGGTATCCGAGGCACCCTCACGTATCACACCATCCTCGGCAAAGGGTGTGTTTCCCGTTATTTTATAGTAGGCAAAGCAAGCGCCGCCCGCCAGCATGGTAAATGCCAAAACAATGGAAACAACAATTTTAAAAAACAATTTTAAGGGATGAAATTCTTTTTTATTTGGTCTTTCCGTACGCCGTATAGGTCTTCTTTGTTTTCCACTCATCTTCTCACCTATCTATTTTTTTATTCTGCCGTATTTTGCACCGATTCCGTGGTTTCAATACCATAAATCAATTCTTCGATCAAAGCCTTTGTTCCTTCCACATCCATGTCGAAATAAGAGCCGCCTTCCCCGGGAATGGTGGCCGTTGTCATTTTTGCCGGGTCAACATCCTTTAAATACTTTACATATTTCAAGGCCTCCGCAAGGGTAATATCGCTCTCGGTTTTTTCCAAAGCGACTTGTATGAGGCTATTCATATTTTTCAATATGGATTCCGTACTACAAATTTTTTCCAAAAATACCCGCATAAACTCCTGCTGTATCTGAATCCGCTTTAAATCCTTTTGGGCATAGCCCTCACGAAAACGCACCAACTGCTCCGCCTTTTTCCCATCCAAATGCTGATACCCGGGTTGGAGGTCAATATATAAATCCTGATAAGGATCAACATAATACAGCCGCTCCTGCACCTCCATATCCACCCCGCCGATGGCATCTACAATATCACGAAAAGCAGATAAATCTACCTTAATATAATAGTCAACTTCTATTCCAAGAATTTCCTCCATCATCTTCACGGAAAAAGCACTGCGGTTGCCCTCGCCCGCATAGGCATACAGCTCCGTCAGCTTACATTCACCGTAAACACCGTTCCTTTCCGGAACATTCCGGCCGTTTTTCTCCAAAAACGACGTCATTTCATTGGTCATCACCACTCTGGTATCTCTGGGAATGCCGATTAGGCTCAAGGCCTTTGTGGATGTATTGAAGCTTGCAATCATGCTGACATCCGCTCGAAAACCGTCCTCATCCGTCCCCAAAATAGCCAGATTTATAATTTCATCCTCTATTTCAGAGGGGGAATCCGCCAACACTTGAAAGGTTTGCTTTTCCGCCTTCCCCTCCCATTTTTGCAATGCAACATATGCCTTGGAGCCGCCATAGGCCGCCGCCAAAAAAAGAAGGATGCCGAAAACCGCAAAGAATTCCTGCAGTCTTCTTTTTTTTGCCAATCTTCTGCGCCGGGGATTGCGCTGCCCTCGAGGCGCCTTTACTGAAACTTTTTGGGGTATTCCCCTCTGGGGTGCCTTTTGAGTTCTGCCCTCCTCAGCCCACTGACTTCGTGCCTCCTGTCGCCGTGTCTTTTGCCTTCTTATATTGATTTCATCACGTCTGTCCCGATATTCGTAATCTATTCTTTTTCTATGCATTCTTCGTTTCTCCTTAAAAATCAGCACAAACTGACATATCTATAACTTATTTATTATACCAAAGCATGGAAAAACTGACAATATCAAATCATTTTTTTCAACACTTCTGTTGTTTTTTATGACACACAAAGCCTTTCCCGCCGCCCCTTATCCTCAAAACAGCAAAGAAACCCTCAAAATAGTTCACATTTGCTTTCATTTCTAAACGTAAAATAATCCACAATAAGATTATACTAGATATTTTGCAGGAAAATTCTACAATTTTCTTAATTCTCTTTCCACATAGATTTTACAAATTCTTTACTTTTATTTCAAAAACACGTATAATGCAAGCAATGAATTTTTCCGGAGGACACAATATGTCAGATACAACTACAAAAAAAAATCGGTTTGTTTTACTTTTGAAAAAATATCGGCTATGGATATTGTTCGCCATAACCTCGGTTGTGCTTACAGGCCTGGTTTTTATCATTACTTCAAGCCAGCTCTACCTGCTCTTTCTTCGTTTTTTAAACAATCCAACTTTGTTCTTTTTGAATACATTTCCTGTTTTTCTGTTTATGAGTCTATTTTATTTTATTTCCGGCCGGGCAGCCTTTTCCGTCACACTCAGCACCGCTGTGTTTCTGCTTCTTGCTTTTGTGGATAAGGCAAAAATCACCATGCGTCAAGAGCCTCTGCTTCCGTCAGACCTCACGTTGGCAAAGGAAGTATTGGCCATTGTAAAAAACTTCCCCCGTACGCAAATATTTCTTGTGATCGCAGGACTTCTTGCTTTGGCGGCCCTGTTGGTAATTTCCTTTTATTTATCAAAAACCAAAAAGCCCTTGTGGAAAATCCGCATTTTGGGCGGCCTTGCCTTTCTTCTCATAGGCTATGGCGCCAATGCCCTTTGGTACGCAGATACCGCCTTATATGACAGCTATACCGTTATGGGAAACCCCTATTTTCAAGTCAATCAATACAATTCAAAGGGGCTGCTCTATTCCTTTTGCCATCAATTTAATATTACACGGGTAACACCGCCAGAAGGCTACAATAGAGCTGTTTTTGAAAAGTTGGAGGAAACTTCCTCGCCGGTGGAGGTAAAAAGCACGCCTCATATTGTGATGATTATGGGAGAAGCCTTTTCCGATTTAAGCAATCACCCCCAGCTGGATTTTTCAAGCTACCGTGACCCTTTGAAAAATTTTAAGGAAATGGCCGTCAGCGAAAATGCCGTCAGCGGTAAAATTGTGGTGCCGGGCTTTGGCGGCGGCACCTCAAACACAGAGTATGATGTTTTGACCGGCTGCTCCACCAGATACCTAAACAATCCGCTGCCTTCCTACAATTTCATCCATCAGCCCTTTGATGCACTGCCCCGCAGGCTTGGGGAAATGGGGTATGAAACCTTGGCCATTCATCCGGGCTACCAATGGTTTTATAACCGTAAAAACGTTTACCCAGATTTGGGCTTTGCAACCAATTATTTTTTAGAGGATTCCTTTAACTTAGAAAAACAGGGTGTGAGCGGCTATATCAATGAAACGGCAACCATGGATAAAATTATCGAAACCTTGGACACCCATTTAAAAACAAAGGATACCCCGTTATTTTCCTTCACCGTAACCATACAAAACCACGGTCCTTATGATAATCATTATGGGCCTCTGCCGGAAAGCTTTAAAACGGAAATTCCTTTATCTGACACTGAAAGGGATTTATTGACCCAGTATTTTAAAGGCGTCACCGACGGAGATGTGGAGCTTGGGCGTTTGCAGGAGTATGCCCAAGCCAGTGAAGAACCAATTGTAATTGTGTATTTTGGGGATCACCTTCCCGGGTTTTCAAACGGCACAGAATTTTTTGACCTGATGGATTATCCCATTGACCCTGACGGATCGTTGGAGGAGCGCCTTGCATTATACGAAACACCCTATCTCATTTGGCAAAACAACGCAGCAAAAACCCAGAACAACTTACAAGAAGCAGCAGAAAAAGCTGCCCTGCCCGAATCCGGCATTTTGAGTGCCCACTATCTCGGCGCACTTTTGACCGAGCTTTTGGGCATGGAGGGAATTTCTCCTCTTTTTGAATATGTGAACGAAGCCCGCCATACCCTTCCCGTCGGCACAAGCAATATTTTTGTGGATGCCCAAGGTAACTATTCCGACATCGCAACCGAAGAACAGCTGGATTGTATTCGCAAGCTGCGTGCTTGGCAATACTATAAACTCTTTGATCAAAAAGTTCCAAAATAACCACCCGTTTTTTTCGCGGCAAGAAACATTTTGCCGCTTTTTTATTTTCAAGAAATTAAAATGAAACTTTTCGTTTATTTATCTCTTCCAAATCATTTATATTTATACATTTTATACTTTTTAATTACAAAAATATTCATAAAAAATTATTGCGTCATTCGTGAAATTTTATATTTTTATCATGATGTTTCGTTATATTGGTTCTATTTTTCACCTTTCTTTTGGCATTGAATATTATAACTCACAAAAAAAATATTTATTTTTTAAAATTTTTATTGAAATTGTTTATTTTTTCATGTAGAATGAAATTGGTCCATCGTCATCCGAAGTTTATAGAAATTGTATGTAATGCGTTTGCGTCACAGCGATGCCGCAAATCAATAAAAATACAGTTTTTGCTAGAGGGGAGGCTTAGGATGTATTATTTTATCGTCACAAGAAACTTTTTCAGTGATGAGTTGTTGCCAGATGGATTAGACCGACTTCCGGTCAAGCGAAATTATTCATTTTCTCAAGGAGGGATTATATGTCAGCATCATTAGAAAACCGTGGTCAATTTGGTTCTAAGTTAGGTTTCATCCTATCTGCGGCCGGATCTGCCGTAGGACTAGGGAATATTTGGAAATTCCCCGGCAAAGCCTATAACGGCGGCGGCGGGTCTTTTCTGCTCATCTACATACTTATGGTTGCTTTGATCGGTACAACCGTAATGCTTGCGGAGTTTACACTGGGACGTAAAACCCAAAAGAATGCCGTTGGCGCTTTGCGTGAGCTTAATGCAAAATACTCCTGGGTGGGGGGCCTGGGCATTTTTACCGGATTCATTATTCTTTGTTATTACTGTCAGGTTGGCGGCTGGACCATGAAATATATCGTTGCGTATCTCACGCAATCGGCAACGGTATATGCAGATCCCACAGCTTATTTTTTGAATATGCTGGGTGTCAACGGATTTCCTCTGGAGGGTGCCATCATTTATCCATTAATCTTTCTGGGGCTGACATCCTTCGTTATCAGCCGTGGTGTTACAGAAGGCATTGAAAAGCTTAGTAAATTCCTTATGCCCTTGCTTTTCATTTTATTGATTGGCTTGATGCTTCGTGCTTGTACCCTGCCGGGTGCAGGCGAAGGTGTTGCCTATATGTTCCACGTTGATTTATCCACAGTTAGCGGCAACGTTTTCCTCGTTGCTTTAGGCCAGGCGTTCTTCTCTCTTTCCTTAGGTATGGGCATTATGATTACCTATGCTTCCTACCTGAGCAAGGATGATAACTTGATCTCAAATACAGGCGTTGTCTGCGTATTGGATACCTGCGTTGCTCTGTTTGCCGGCTTTATGATTATTCCCGCAGTTTTTGCTACGGGCATCGATCCCGGTATGGGCGGCGGCTTTGCCTTTGCAACACTGGCCGGTGTATTTATGGCAATCCCCGGAGGGACAATTTTCGGTCTGCTCTTTTATGCACTGTTGTTCTTCGCAGCAATTACCTCTTCCATCTCCATTATGGAAGGCAGTGTTGCTTATCTGGTGGAAGAAAAGAATATGCCGCGAAAGAAGACCGTTGCTTATCTCTCCATTGTTGTTTTCATTATCGGCGTATTCTACACATTATCTCAGGCTTACTGGAATATCAAGGGAATCTGGTGGTCATTGAATGGTATTGAGTTCCCTATCTTAGGTGACTTTATGGAATATCTGACGGACCGTTTGCTTCTGCCCTTCGGCGCATTCTTCACAACCGTTTTTGTTGGTTGGATTTGGGGCACCGATAACGCAATCAAGGAGGCCACCTCAGACGGAAAATATAGGTTTGCCCTTGCACCTCTTTGGGCATTCCTTGTAAAATTTGCAGCACCGTTAGCCATCCTTTGCATCATTGTCGCAGGATTGCTGTTGGGTATGTCTATTTCCTAATACATTGCAAAATCCAGATCATTTTTAAAAATGATCGATCATGATCCCCAAGGAGGGGCAGGCAGGCCTCTCCTTTCAATTTCTATGGAAGGCCAAGAAAAAACGGCACAAAGAGAAGTCTGCAATATAAAAAAACCTGTGGGGCAAAAATAAATTGCTCCGCAGGTTTTTGTCATTCTAAAAATATCTTTTTACCTTCTCTGCCACGAAAATTTTTCATAGGCTACAGAACAAAGGTCATTGCAATACTAAAATAAATTACAAGAGCCACTGCATCCACAACGGTAGAAATTAAGGGGCCCGCCATCATCGCTGGATCAAGCTTCATGGTCTTCGCCAAAATAGGCAGAAGACAGCCGATGGTTTTGGATAAAACAACAACTGCCGCCATACTCAAGGAAACGGAAAGGTCAATCCAAAATCCCGTATCCGTATTGATAAATGTCATTTTAACCATATTAATGATTCCTAAGGCAGCACCGCATAAAACACCAACCCGGATTTCCTTCCAAACAACCTTCAGCGAATCCTTTGTGCCGATTTCACCCAGGGCCATACCGCGAATGATCATCGTAGAGGCCTGGGAGCCTGCATTACCGCCGGTTCCTGTAATAATAGGTATGAACCCGGAAAGCACCACAGCGGCTTCCAAAAGGCTATTATACTGCAAAATAACAAAGCTGCTTAATGTTCCGGAAATCATTAAGACAGACAACCATACAATTCTATTTCTGGCAAGCACGATAACCGGCGTTTTTAAATATTCGTCATCAGAGGGAAGCAAGGCCGCCATCTTTTCCATATCTTCCGTTGTTTCCTGATCAATAACATCGACGATATCGTCAACGGTGATAATGCCCACCAAGCGCCCTTCCGTATCCGTAACAGGCAAGGCCATCCAGCTATATTTTTTAAAGCTGTTTGCAACCTCCTCCTGGTCATCCGTAGTCAAAACAGACACAACATCATCCTGCATGAGCTCTTCTATAATATTATCATCCGCTGCAAAAATCAGTGTTCGCAGGGGCACCACGCCAATGAGCTTTCTTTGATCATCGATCACATAACAGGTATAAATGGTTTCCTTATCCGTACCTGTATATTTGATTTGCTTCATTGCATTGGCCACCGTCATGGTGCTGCGCAATTTCACAAACTCAATAGTCATCAAGCTTCCTGCCGAATTTTCCGGATAATTCAAAAACTGGTTAATCAGCGTTCTTTTTTCCGCATCCGTATTGCGCAAAACCTTTTTTACCAGATTCGCCGGAGCCTCCTCCAAAAAGTCTACGGTATCATCTAAAAACATTTCGTCTACAATACTGCGAACCTCTCTATCCGTAATAGAGTGTACAATATGCTCCTGGGTATCACTATCCATATAAGAAAAAACATCTGCCGCCATATCCTTGGTAAGCAAGCGAAAGGCAAAAAGCTGTTTTTCCGCCGTTAATTCCTCAAAATATTCCGCCACGTTGGCAGGCTGCTCCGAGTTTAATTCCTCTTTTAACCGTACATAGTCTCCCGAAGCCATTAGCTTATTCAAAAAGTCAAACACTTCCAACATTTCCTCCATTGCGTTCACCTCATTCCAATAAAAAAACACGACTTATTATTTCAACTCAGCCGTGTATTATCCGAAAAAAGGCACACAAACCCAAGGGTCTAGCCCAAAGCATACGGCAAACCCAAACACACGGCCATATTCAGTTGACACGTTCGATAACTCTCAGGTTCTAACGGAATACTATCGTTCTTGCCGTCCATTCAAATCCACCTCAGCTTCCATAAAAAATTTTAATACTTCTTTAGTATATCCTTGAAAAATTTTGCCGTCAACACCCTTTACAAAAAATTTACAAAAAAATCTGTAACTTTCCCAGAAAAAGTTGCGCCAAATGCATACCGAAAGGGGTCATTTTCATGCTTCCATGGACAAACCTTAACCCATCATATCATAAATACTGCGAAAAAGGGGTGTTTTTTCATGCATTGCATAAAATACCGCCCCGGAGCGCAGGCACATCTCACCCAAGGCGGCCCTATGCCCTTTTAATGCCCTGTCATATGCCGCAAGAACAGCGGGGGTCAGCTCCAAGTCGCAGGTTTCGCCCGTTTCCGAATCAACCAGACGGGCCGCCTGTCCCTCCTTGGGGCTTTCCTCCTCAGCGGATAAAACCTGAACCAAGCATACCTGCTGTTTCTTTCCCTGTAATACCCGCAGTGCCTCCTCCATTGGGATCTCCGCAAAAAAATCAGATATCACAAAGGCCATTCCCCGGGCCAAATTTCCGCTGTATAGCCCGGCACGCAATAAATTGGAGCCGCCGCTGCATTCCGCTTTGTCCAACAGCGTTAAAAGCTCGAAAAAACTATTTTTTTGAACGGCGCCTCTTTTTTCCAAAACGATAGCATCGTTCCAAAGAAACAGATTGACCCGGTCGCCGCCGCAGAGGGCAATATATGCCAGGGAGGCGGCCACAGCCTTGGCCTGCAGGAATTTTTCTCCCTTTTCCATGGAGCTGCTGCAATCTAAAAACACATTCACCTCTGCCTGCTTTTCTTCCATAAAAAGCTTTACATACAGCTTGCCAAAACGGCCGAAGCTGTTCCAATCCACCCGCCTAAGATCATCCCCCGAGATATATTCCCGAAAATCGGAAAATTCCAGAGAGCTACCCTTTGCCTGAGATTTTCTTGCGCCGCTGTATCCGTCCACGCTCAGCCTTTGGCGCAAGCCAAGGGAAAGCCGTTCCAGCTGCATCAAATATTCCTTTGTAAACACATCGTGTACTGTTCTCATAGCAATAACGCCTCAATCACTTGGTCTACGGTAATGCCGTCTGCCATACCCTCAAAATTCAAAAAAATACGATGACGCAAGGCGCCCTTGGCAACGGCCTTCACATCCTCATAGGCCACGTTATACCGTCCGGCCATTAAGGCGTATACCCTTGCCGCAGCCATGATTGCCTGAGCGCCTCTGGGGCTTGCGCCAAAGCGTACATATTTTTTTACCATATCCGGCGCTTGGTCATACTCCGGATGGCTTTTCAAAACCACCTCCATGCTATAGTCCGCCACAGGCTCTGCCACGGGGACAGTTTTGGCAATCTCCCGCAGCTCCAGCAAGCTTTCTTTGCTGCAGCGTTTTTTTGCTTCCCGGGGTGTGCCCATTGTGGTTGAGGTAACGATTTCCAAAAGCTCCGCTTTCGTGGGAAAGGGCACCGTAAGCTTAAACAAAAAACGGTCCATCTGGGCCTCCGGCAAAGGGTATGTTCCCTCAGATTCCAAGGGGTTTTGGGTTGCCAATACAAAAAAAGGTTCCTCCAAGGTATACGTTTCGTTTCCGCTGGTTATGGTATGCTCCTGCATGGCTTCCAACAAAGCGCTCTGGGTTTTTGGCGTAGCTCTGTTAATTTCATCGGCCAAAACAATATTTGAAAAAATAGGCCCTTTGCGAAATTCCATGGTCATTTCCCCATGGGCATTTTTTGTCATCACCATAGTCCCCGTAACATCGGCAGGCATTAGGTCCGGTGTAAACTGAATGCGGGAAAACTCCAAATCAAGGACTTTTCCAATGGTTTTTACAAGCTGGGTCTTCCCCAAGCCGGGCAAACCCTCCAGCAATACATTTCCTCCGGCAATCATTGCCGTTAATACCCCTCTGATTACCTCCCTCTGACCAATCATGACCTTGCCGATTTCCTCTTCTATCTGTTCCAGCTCCGTTTTAAAACGGCGAATTTTTTCTTCATTCATCACGCAATCCTCCCTCTTCTTCATGGCTATAGTATACGTGGTTTTCCCTTACTCCGTCAATGAAAGAGGGAAATCGTAAAGAAATATCATGAAATTGTTTGGTTTTTCTTAAAAAAGGGAATGTATACTATCATACAACGCTGCGTTTTTATGGGGTGCCCCCTTTCCGGCGAAATCAATGGTTTGTTTTTTCGCCTTCGCGGGCATATTGGAAATTTAACGCAATTAGTATGGAAATATTATGGATTTCATTGTATGATATTAAAAGCGAGATTATAAGCAGGGTTCTGGGACGATATCAAAGGGGCATACCTATGAAAAAATTCGATATAAAAAACTTAGATAAATCTTATTTGAAAATTTGTCTATATATCTTCGTACTTGCCACAGCCGTTATTTTATTTGAAAAGATCATTGGGCATCTTCCGAATTTAGGCAATGTATTTCACCGGGCAGTCAATACCATTTTGCGCTTAGGTGCACCGTTTTTTATTGGCTTTGCCATTGCTTATATTATGAATCCTTTTATGAAGTTTTTTGAGGATTTCTTTATGAAGCACAGTGCAAAGGCAAGGGCACATCACAAGCTAACGAGAATTTTTTGTATTTTAATCAACTACATCTTTATAATTGGAAGCATCTCCTGGATTTCTATTTACCTGATCCCCGAGCTGAAAACCTCTGTGGTTTCTTTTGTATCCCAGCTTTCTACCTATTCTACGCAGTTGAATACATCCACAACAGAATTTTTTGATCGGATTCACTTTATTAATTCCGCCGATGTAACAAATATTATCAATAAACTCCTTGCACCCATTATGAGCGCATTTGAAAATGTTCCGGCGCTGATCACCAATATTCTGACGAACCTTTATTCCGTGGGGAAAATAACGGTGGATATTATCATGGCAATCTTTATTGCTTTTTATATGCTGTATGATAAAGAGAATTTCAGAAAACAAACCCATAAAATGGTTTATGCCCTTTCCAGCCGCAAAACGGCAGAGAAGCTCTTTTATAATGCCCAAAGAATTAACCGTATTTTTCAAAACTTTATTGTGGGCAAGGCAATCGACTCTCTTATCATCGGGATTCTGGCCTTTATCGGCTTTCGCCTGCTCAATGCACCCTATCCGTTGATTTTAAGCTTAATTGTAGGTGTAACCAATATGATTCCCTACTTCGGGCCTTTTATCGGCGCAATCCCCGCAGCCATCATGACGTTTTTAGTCAGCCCCACAACCGCCGTATGGGTTCTTTTATTCATTCTGGCGTTGCAGCAGTTTGACGGAAACTTCCTGGGGCCTAAAATCTTGGGGAATTCTCTGGATATCAGCCCCATTTGGATTATCCTTGCTGTAATTTTGGGCGGCGCTCTCTTGGGGCCTGTGGGTATGTTTATCGGCGTACCGGTTTTGGCAACCCTCAAAATGTTCCTTATGGAATATATCAATCGTAAATATGAAAAAAAATATGCCGCTACGGACCCCCTAGCCTTAGAAAGCCAAGGCCCGGAAGCTCCCCCAAAGGCATAAGTATAAACGAAGGAACAGTCTTTTTTTATATGCTGTTCTTTCCATTTTTTTGGAGGACAAAATGAATCAAACCAAACAAACGAACCTTTTTGCTTTAATCTTTTTTGTATTTTTCATAGTAAGCGGGCAGCTTTTGTATCTCATTCCCATCATGCGGGAAATCCCCTATGTATGGTTCACGGGCATTGTACAAATTGTATACTGTATCATTCCCATGATCGGTTATTTTATTTGGACAAAAAAAAATCCCAAGGAAGTCTTTCGGCTCTATCCTCTGGGATGGAAAAATCTTCTGCTGATTATTGCTTTCGGCTTTACCATACAGCCGCTGATGCGCTTTCTTTCCTTCTTCACCTCTATGTTTTTTCCCAACGTGGCTCAGGAAATTGCCGATTCTTTGGAGGGCACAGGCTTTATTGGGACATTGATCTCCATGGCGGTCTTACCTGCTTTTTTGGAGGAGCTTTCCCTGCGAGGCGTGTTTTTATCCGGCTACCGTCGTTTGGGCACATGGAAAGCGGTTTTCTGCACCGCCTTGTTATTCGGGCTGCTGCATATGAACCCCCAGCAGTTTCCCTATGCCTTTTTTGCCGGCTTGTTTTTCTGTTTTCTTGTGGAAAGAACAGGCTCCATCTGGGCCTCCATCATTCCCCATTTTATTATCAATGCAACCAACGTGATTGCCATGTTTCTCCCCATTACGGAGGAGGTTACGGAGATGGAACTGCCGGCAAACACAGTGATTTTGCTCTACACCGGCGTAGGTGCCTTTCTTTCCCTGCCCTTTTTAGGGCTCATCCTGTTTGCGTTTTTGAAAAACAATCCTGTTTCTAATCCATATGCAAGGAAAAACGGGACGGCAGAACGGTTTTTATCCATTCCAATTTTTTGCGTATTCGGCCTGTTTCTTATTTTTGGCATCCTTCCCTACATCCAGTATTTGTTTTAATGGCGGTATATCAAAACGCGCCAAGACGGCCCTTGGCGAAAATTTTCATCAATCCAAAGCAGCACATTTTCCTCAGGAAGGTGCGCTGTTTTTTATTCTTGTATGAGGCGAAAGCGAGGAATCGTTTCCCCGTCAATCTCCACTGTTTCCAAAAACATATGCAGAGGCCGCACCCAAAGGCCATAGGGTTCATATATCTCATCCTTGGTATCTCCTTTAATCATAGCTTATTTTCAAGCCTATCATATTTCCGGCCTTCTTACAACAAAAGCCCTTTTTTTCTAAGGAAAAATACCAAGGAGCCTTTCCTACTTCTGTCAACCTTATAAAACATAAAAAAACGGTATCCGCATCTCTTGGCGAATACCGCTTTTTATTAAAATATCTATGGCAATGCACTTACTGCTCCATCTGTCTTCCTAAAAATCCGGCCGCTGTCTGGGCAAGCTTGCCCTCCACCTCTCCCATCTTTTTATCCTTAGAAAGGAAGATAATGGCACCCATGGCATCACCCTCGGCAATAATTGGTGTAATCAGCTGATGGTTATAGCCCTCCATGCTGTCATCATCCAATATAGGCACAAAGTTGCTGTCATTTTTATCGGCAATTAAGGTGGTTCTTTTGTTAATACACTTTTCCATTTCTGGGCTGATATGTTTTTCATACAGCTCTTTTTTCGAGCCGCCGGAAACGGCAATGATCTGATCTTTATCCACAATGCAGGTCACGTGCCCTGCCGTTTGCGCCAAGCTATCCGCATACTCTTTTGCGAAGGTGCCTAATTCACCAATAGGTGAATATTTCTTTAAAATAATTTCACCCTCTCTGTCTGTGAATATCTCCAGCGGATCGCCTTCTCTAATACGCAATGTGCGGCGAATTTCCTTTGGGATAACCACCCTGCCTAAATCATCTATTCTTCTTACGATTCCCGTCGCTTTCATTGAAATACCTCCGTTTACAAATAAGGTTATTGCTTTGATTTCTCTTGTGCTTGTATTATTTGTAAAAGAATCGAAATTATACCTAATCCTTTTTTAGAATAGAAATAAAAAAATTCCTTTTTAACTGCAAAAAAGTCAGTACTCTTTTCCTTTCCAAAAATTGCTTTTTTAGAATTATGTATACCGTTTGGAAATGAAGTTTATGAAATGATTTGGGAGTATAAAAAATGCTTTTTTAAAAAAGTTCATAGTAAATACAACTTACCTTTCAAAGAAAACGGCAGGGTTTTGAAAAGGGTGCCGACAAAGCCGACACCCAAAAAATACCAAGATATGTTATAGTTTATTCTGCTTTGCCGTCTCTGCTCATCAAATCCAACACAGCCTGCTCCACATTTTTCCCTTGAAACAAAACCTCGTAGATTGCATTGGTAATGGGCATATCCACATGGTGGGCCTTTGCCAGTGCATCCGCAGCCTGCACCGTATTCACACCTTCCACAACCATTTTGACCTCCGCCAAGGTTTCCTTCAGGCTTTTTCCCTGACCCAGCAGAATGCCCGCCCGGCGGTTTCTGGAATGCATACTTGTACAGGTTACAATCAAATCGCCAATGCCGGAAAGGCCGGCAAAGGTTTCCGCCTTTCCGCCCATCTCCACACCGAGGCGTTTCATCTCCGTAATCCCCCGGGTCATAATCGCCGCTTTGGTATTATCCCCAAAGCCCAACCCATCCGACATACCAGCCGCAAGGGCCATAACATTTTTCAGTGCCGCCCCCATTTCCACACCAATCACATCTGTATTGGTATAAAGGCGAAATCTCCGGTTCATAAACTCTGCCTGCACCATTTTTGCCGTTTCCTCATTTTCAGAAGCAATGAGACAGGCAGTAGGAACATCTCTGGCAACCTCCTCCGCATGGCTTGGGCCGGAAAGAATGCAGACCTCACACAGGGGAATACATTCCTGAATCACTTGGGAAAGACGCTTGAGGGTCCCTTCCTCCAGACCCTTAGCAACATTTACAATCACCTGTTCCTTGGTAATATAAGGAGCAAACTCTATGGCTGTTTGCCGCACCGCTCTGGAAGGCACGGAAAAAATAATGATTTCCGCATCCTCCACGGCTTTTTTACGCTCTGCCGTAAAAAGAAGCCCCTGGGGCAATGTCACACCGGGCAAATACTTTTTATTTTCTCTGTCTTTTTCCAGTTCATCCACGGCATCCTGCCGTCTGGACCACATCGTCACAGCGTGTCCATGCTTTTGCAGCATGATAGCCAAGGCCGTTCCCCAACTGCCCGATCCTATTACCGCAACCTTTTTCACTGTTGCCACCTCCAATATACTCCTACTGCACACTCTTATGCAGTGTAAATTTATTTTCCGTACCGGTGCGTAACCGTTTTACATTTGCCCGATGAAGCCAAAGGGCCAAAAGTGCCAACAGGGCAAGTAACACAACGCCCTCCACCGGCATCCCTAAGAAAAAGGCACTGATAGGGATGGAAATAGAAAACAAGATTGACCCCACAGAAATAAAACGAAAACAAACAACGGCCAAAAACCCTATGCCAATGGAGATCATTCCCAGATAAGGCGAAAAAACAAACGTTAAAGAGAGTACCATACCGATGGTGGCGGCAATGCCTTTTCCCCCTTTGAATTTTAAATAAAAGGGAAAGTCATGGCCTAAAATTGCCCCTGCCCCTGCATAAATGCCCGCCAAAAGGCTTTCCTCGGGAAACAGCATTCTGCAAAGAAAGAATGCCGCAATACATTTTAAAATATCTCCAAGAAATGTGGAAGCCCCGGCACGAAAGCCCAATACCCGCAGAGCATTGGTTGTGCCTAGGTTTCCGCTGCCTTTTTTTCGCAAATCCGTTTTTGTAATCTTGCCGACAATGAATGCCATGGAAATACAACCAATAAAGTACCCGATTAGCAAACTAATGAGCTTAAACATATCAATCCTTTTCCCCTTTTTCCCTTACAATAAAATGAACTGGCGTACCCACAAAGCCAAAGGCTTCTCTCAATTGATTTTCTATATATCTACGATAAGAGAAATGGAATAATTCCCTCTCATTCACAAAAATTACAAACGTGGGGGGTTTTACGGAAACCTGCGTCATATAATAAAGCTTCAGCTGACGGCCTTTATCCGCAGGGGGCTGTTGCATGGCCATTGCTTCAATTAATACCTCATTCAAAACGCCTGTGCTGATTCTTAAGGCATGGTTCTCATTTACGGTCTGGATCAATTCCAGCATACGGTTGATTCTCTGCCCGGTAAAGGCGGAGATGAATACCCTGGGGGCATAGGCCATATACGCCAGCTCATTGCCGATATCCTTCAAATAGGTGTTCATGGTTTTATCATTCTTTTCGATGGCATCCCATTTATTTACGGCAACAATGGCAGCTTTGCCCCTTTCATGGGCAATCCCCGCAATTTTTGTATCCTGATCCGTAATGCCTTCATTGGCGTCAATGACCAAAATGGCCACATCGCACCGCTCCACTGCGGCAACGGCACGAATGATGCTAAATCGTTCAATTTCTTCTTTGATTTTGCTTTTCCGGCGCATTCCCGCCGTATCAATAAAAACATATTTTTTCCCGTCTACGGTAATGGGGGTATCAATGGCATCTCTGGTTGTTCCGGGAATATTGCTGACAATCAAGCGGTCTTCCCCTAAAATTTTATTGATCAAGGAGGATTTTCCTACATTTGGCTTTCCAATAATGGCAACACGAATGGCATCGTCCTCTTCCCCCCCATGGGAATCATCGGGGAAGTGGGTTACAACCTGATCCAGCAAATCCCCAAGGCCCAAGGCCTGTCCAGCGGAAACAGGCAAGGGATCGCCGATGCCCAGCTCATAAAATTCATAAATATCCAGAGTATCCCGCCTTGTGCTGTCTACCTTATTTACTGCCAGCACCACGGGCTTCTTTGTGCGGCGCAGCATATTGGCCACCTGCATATCATCATCGGTAATTCCTGTTTTTACGTCGGTCACAAAAATCACAACATCGGCGGTTTCAATGGCAATCTCCGCCTGCTGTAAAATCTGTTTTTGAATAATTTCCTCGGAATCGATTTCCATTCCGCCGGTATCAATCAACGTAAATTTATAATTCAGCCATTCCACATCCGCATAAATACGGTCCCGGGTGACCCCCGGTGTATCCTGAACGATGGAGATTCTCTCTCCCGCCAAGCGGTTAAATAATGTAGATTTCCCTACATTGGGACGGCCAACCACTGCTACGATTGGTCTGCTCATGTTTTTTCCTCCATATTTCTCTATTGCAAATAAACTGATTTTTTATATCATGTAGGACATTTCCGAAAGCCTACGAAAATTCCGCCAAGCCTGCAAAGGGCTTGCAATTTTGGAATGCCCCGACCCAAAAGCCATTTTAGAATTATACCACAGTATTCTTTACAAATACAATAGTACCCGGGGATTTCAGCCCACAAGCTCCATAACTCCTGCCATAACACCCCGCTTCTCTCCCATCTTTCTGTGGGAATAAAAGCGCTCTGTATCACACATGGTGCAAAGCCCCGCAACCTCAATGTTTTCCACGCCCATATCCGCAAGAAGGCGGCGATTTGTTTCCCAAAGGTCAATGCGATATTTTCCCGTCGTCTCCGGGTCATCGAATATAATTTCCTCCGCAAAGGCTATCTTTTCTTGAAACAACGAAACCACCGGTTCGTCCACCTGAAAACAGCACTTGCCGATCGAAGGCCCAATGGCCGCCACAATGTCCTTGGGGTTCGTGCCGAAGGCATCCACCATGGCCTGCAGGGTACGCTCCGCCATACGGTTTCCCGTGCCCATCCAACCACAATGGGCCATACCAATGGCCTTTTTCTTTGTATCCAGCAAAAAAACAGGCACGCAATCTGCGCCAAAAATAACCAAGGGAATATGGGGCGCATTGGTAATCAGTCCATCCACATCCAGATAGCCTCGTTCCCGAAAAACACCCTTGCCTTTATCCGCCGTTGTAATCCGCCGCACATTGGTGGTATGGGTCTGTTGGGAGGTCACATAGTTTTCCTTTGAAAAGCCCATGGCTTCCCCAAGAATTGTATAATTTTGCAGAACGATCTCCTTTTCCTCACCTCGGGTGAAGCCCATATTCATAGCCCCATAATCACCTTGGCTTACGCCGCCGTGGCGGGTGGTAAAGCAGTGCTTCACCATTTTTGCCTGGGTCAAATTATCAAAAATAACGACTTCCACACCATTCACTTTTTCTATCTTCATGCCGTACTCCTTATGTTAACCAAAATGCATTCTCCGTATAACGAAAATAGGTTTTGCCATCCTCCGCCAAAACCTCCGCCACGTCAAAGCGAAAGTCTTCCTCCAAGGCATTTTCCGCAATATACGCCTTGGCTGTACGGATAATATGCGCCTGCTTCCGTCGGTCTACCGCTTCGGCAGGTTCGCCTGTTTTTCGTCCTGCCCTATATTTTACTTCGGTAAAAATAATGTATGTATCTTTTTTTGCAATAATATCAATCTCGCCGCCTTGGGCACGGTAATTTTTATCTAAAATCTCATAGCCCATACGCCGCATTTCTTTGACTGCCAAGGCTTCCCCCACAACGCCCTTTATGTGGTTATCCTCCGGGGGCATGAAGTTTTTCACAAAACTTCTGCGGTGAATGGGGCAAAGCCCTTGGGTGCGAATGGCCGCAATATGCTCCGCCGAGCCATAGCCTTTATTGGAATAAAAACCGTACCCGGGATATATCTCCTCATAGGCTTCCATCAATCTGTCACGGTATACCTTTGCCACAATGCTAGCAGCGCCAATGGACAGGCTCTTGGCATCTCCTTTGACAATCCCCCTTTGCCTAATGGGAATATCGGGAATGGTCACCGCATCCGCCAAAATAAATCCGGGGGTCGGGTTCAGCTGTGCAATGGCTTCCCGCATGGCTTCATAGGTGGCCTGCAAAATATTGATTTCATCGATTCTCTCCCAAGAAATAACACCAATGCCATAAGAAACTGCCTTTTCTAAAATTTCATCATAGAGCGCCTCTCTTTTTTTTGCAGACAGCTTTTTGGAGTCATCGATCCCTGCAATGGTACAGCCTTGGGGAAAAATGACTGCCGCCGCAACAACGGGTCCTGCCAAGGGTCCCCGCCCCACTTCATCCACGCCGGCAACCAGCGTATAGCCTTGCTCGTAGCATTCTTTTTCATACCGCAAAAGGCCTTCCAAGCGCAAAAGCTCTTGTTCATAAGCGGCCTTTCGCTTAATTGCAGAAGCCACGGCAGCCTGCACACCCTTTCTTTCATCCACGGCATACATTCCAAGGGCTTCCTCTAACCCTTCCATGGGGCAGTTGTGCAAAAATTCTTTGATTTCTTTTATGGATTGCATAGTCTCCCGCCTCTCTTTGGTAATTATACCATAAAATCCAGCAAAATCCTAAAGGCCCGAAAAAATTCCTGAAGGCTCTTTGTGGAAAAAAGCGCAACAAAAAAGCGTCTGTATGGCAGCAGACACTTTTTTGTCTGTAAATTCAGAATACTCATGGATGCGCACAACAAGAAAGGAACGCACAAGCATTTTTATCAATGGAAAAGCAGTTAAAAAAGTAATGATTAGAAAAACAGGTTTATTTTGATGTGAGAAATGACACAGAAAATGCCAAGGAACTCGAATTAATCCGCCTCATTTTTAATGGACCAGTAAATCATAAAAGCAAGGGAGGCTCGCAATACAATAATTCCTCCAATAATGAGGATTTCTTGAAAATCATGTACAATCACCGTCCGCAAAATCTCTCCGCCCAATTTAAACTCAAGGGCCATTGCCATTCCCTTAGAAAGATTCAAGCGGGTACGGGTATTGCCCCGCACATAATCATAAATCCCTCGAACGCCGGCTACCACCAGCACGATCACACCCACAAACTCAAACATTAATATGGCTGCTTCTGTAAGCACAAGTAAGGTTTGATGTAAAAAATCCATTGCAGCAACACCTTTCAAAAATTTTTGTGTAGTATATCATTTTTTTTCGCAAAAAGCTACAATATCTCTGTAAAAAACTGAATTTCCTCATATTTTCACAAAAACGAAAAAAACAGTTCCTTTATTTTGGTTTTCTCAAGGACATTCTGTCCATATACAATATACACAAAAATAGAAATTTTACTGCCTGAAGAAAAAAGGCCGACAGAAATTATATTTTTCCGCCGACCGTTTTTTACACCATATTTTTTATAGTTTGAGGCTTTTCAAAGAATTTTTTTCATCCATCAAAAAAGTTTTTATAAACTCAATCGCTATTTTTGCTCCGTGCTAAACAATCAAAGGTTTTCAGTTTTTTCATCACCAAGCCATGAATGCTGTTTTCAGGATATACCCCTGCGGCATCCTTTTCCCCCGCAGGCATTCCCATCAAAAGGGCAATGCCCTCTTCTATATGGCTGATGGGATAAATATGAAATTCTCCGTTTTTGACCGATTCCACAACCTCATCCTTGAGCACCAAATCCTTCGTGTTGGACATGGGAATGATGACCCCTTGGGTTCCTGTAAGGCCGCGTTTTTTGCAAAGGTCATGAAAGCCTTCGATTTTATGGGTCACACCGCCAATGGCCTGAATTTCCCCCTTTTGGTTTACCGACCCGGTGACGGCCAAATCCTGCCGTATGGGCACCTCCGATAAGGAAGAAAGGATACAGTAAAGCTCCGTACTGGAGGCACTGTCTCCGTCTATGCCATTATAATTTTGTTCAAAACAGATTCTGCAAGAAAGGGACAGTGGAAATTTCTGGGCATAGGTCTGCCCCAAAAACCCGTTAATGATCTGCACTCCTTTATCATGGGTTTGGCCGCTTAAGCGGGCTTCCTTTTCAATATTAATAATGCCCGATTTCCCTACATAGGTTGTGGCGGTAATCCGGCTGGGGTTTCCGAAGGCATAGCTGCCCATATCCAAAACCGCAAGGCCGTTGATCTGCCCAACCTGCTTTCCGTCTGTAGCAATCATAATGACGTGTTCATCCAGCATTTCCCCAAGCTTCTCTTCATAAAGCTTCATTCTTTGTTCTTTTTCAAAAATTGTTTTCTTCACATGGGTCGCCTTAACCACCGGCGCCTCCTCCATTTTTGCCCAAGTTACTGCCTCACAAAGAATTTCCGCCAGCTGATTAAACCGGGTGGAAAGCTTATTCTGTCGCTCCACCAGTCTGGAGGAATATTCTAAAATGGCGCAGACAGCGCTGGCGTCAAACTCCATGGTTTTTTCCTGCTCCACAAAACTCTTAATGAAGCCCACAAGCTTCCACATATTTTCATGATTGCGGGGCATTTCATAATCAAAATCCGCCTTGATTTTGAAAAATTTATCAAACTCCTCGTCATATTCACTGAGCAGTTCATAATAATAATTACTGCCAATCATGATCACCTTAATATCTGCCGGAATGGGCTCCGGCTTTAGTGTGGGCGCAACCGTTGTACCCAGCTGATCTCTGTTGCTGTCCATATTGATTTCCTTGGTCTTTATCACCCGGCGCAGCGCCTCCCAAGCCAGCGGCATAGAAAGAATATCCTGGGCCTGCACAATGAAATAACCGCCGTTTGCTTGATGCAGCAAGCCGCCCTTGATCTTCATAAAATCCGTGGTTAAATTACCAAACTCGCTGTCATACTCCACCTCGCCTATGAGGTTTGAGTAGGTAGGGTTAAAGGTCACAACCACAGGTGCCCCCTCACTTTTAGAATGATCTACAATGAGGTTTACCTTATACTTTAACGTAACATCCTCTGCCGGCTTCTTCCCAAGCATGGGCAACAAAGACGAGAGTCCGTCATCGTTCTCTTCTTCATCCTCATAAAACTGGCTTAGGTTTTCCAGAACATCCTCCCGCACATCGTTGATATATTCAATAACGCGTTTGCAATCCTGATACTTTTCCTGCACCCCGCTGATGTGGTGCCCGATGGCAAACATACCAACCTGATACTCCAATTGCTCAAGCTCTTTCTTAGAGGCCTTATCCAGCTCTCTTATATCACGCATAATGGTTCCGGCCTTTTCTTGAACCACCTGCGAATTTTTTTCAATCTCATTTTTAACGTCTTCCGCCAAAGCATCATAATCCTCTTCCCCAATGGCGCTGCCTTCCACAATGGGCATAAAATAGATGCCCGAATTGGTTGTCTTTACTTGAAAGCCCAAATCCCCCGCCATTTTACTCATTTCTTCCATTAAAGTGCTTCTTTTTTCATCATAGGAACGCATTAAATCGCTTTTTTGCTTTTCATACTCCTCGGCCCGAAATACCTTCTGAATCTCTGATTTTAAGAGCTGCACCAGCTCACTCATATCCTCTTTAAACTGCTTTCCCCGGCCCCTTTCAAACCGCAAAGCCAAGGGATTTCTGGGGTTTTGGAAATTATATACATAACACCAATCTCTGGGGACAGTCTCTGTTTCCGCCAGCTTTTGCGTGCTGGCTCTTGCATAGGTTGTTTTCCCCGTGCCCGAAGGGCCTGCCATATAAATATTATACCCCTTCATTTTCACCATCAAGCCAAAATCCACGGCACGCACGGCACGCTCTTGGCCGATGATCCCTTCTAACGGTTTGATTTCACCCGTTGTATGAAATGAAAAGTCTTTAGGAAAACAGCCGTTTTTTAGCTGCGTATAGTCTAATTCCTGCGCCATGCTTCCTCTCCTCCTTCCAAAAATGCCGACATATCGCATTTGTTCCGCTCGCCCTGTCGGCACTTTTTTTATTGCAATGTTTTTTCGTAGTCCTCATAAATAGGATAATATTTCCACATAATGACCGCATCCTCATGGGTATCGGAATAATAGTTTTTCCGGATGCCCTCGGGTCGAAAGCCGTATTTATGATATAACCTTTGCGCCGCCGTATTATTGATACGAACCTCTAAGGTAATGCCGATCATTTCCCGCGCAAGGGCAACCTCTTCCAAGCTTTGCATCAAAAGATCCCCAATGCCCTGTCTGCGGTATTCGTGTAAAACGGCAACATTGGTAATATGCCCTTCCGTAATAACGTGCCACATACCTGCGTAGCCGACTATTTTCTCTCCGTCCATGGCCACAAAATAAACAGCCATCTTGTTTTCCTTTACCTCCCGCACAAAGTCCGCTCTGGTCCAAGGGATGGAAAACGTAGCCTCCTCTACTGCCAGAACTCCGTCAATGTGCGCCTCTTCCATTGGGATTACTCGAATCATCCTGTTTCCCCTCTCCCCGCAGGCGTTCTTCCCGCTCTCGTTCCGCCTGTGATTTTCTTAAATAAATCAGCGCAAAAGCATCGCCCTTCACTGCACCGCCCTCTTTTACAAGCTCCATGGCCAAAGCTGCCACCGATGCAGCCCTTTGCAGGGAGCAATGGGCAGGCGCAAACATAAAATCAGGGTAAAGAGACAGCTTTTTTTTGTGCACCGGCACACCGTCTCCTAAAAAAATAACTTTTTCAGCATAATTGTTTGCCATTTGTATAACCTCCTCAATACTGATGGCCAGCATCGGGGTCAAACGGCATAATTTCCCGTTGTCCCAGCGGTAAAAAGCCGTATATACCTGACTTCGTCTTGCATCCATCATGGGACAAATTATTTTATCTGTTTCAAACACATTATATGCCAGAGCATCTAATGTGGGAACGGGAACAATTTCCTTATTTAAAGCCAAGGCCAAGCCTTTTGCGGTGGCGGCACCAATGCGAAGCCCCGTAAAAGATCCAGGGCCGCTGGCACAGGCAATATACTCTACCTCCCGGGGCTTTGTTTCCGATTTTTCGCAAAGCTCTGCAATCATAGGCAATATGGTCTGGCTATGGGTCAATTTATAGTTCAGGGTAAATTCCCCAATCAGCTTGTCCTCTTGGGCAATGGCGGCACTGGCCGTTTGCCCCGTCGTATCAATGGCTAAAATTTTCATGCTTCCTCCCGCCGGCAAACAGTGATCCGACGATACTCGTCACCCTTTGCAAAGTCCTTTTCTATGGTAATGCCAATAGCCTCCATGGGCATCAAATTGGGAATGAGAGAGGCCCATTCCACCAAAGTGACCCCTTCGCCGTAAAAATATTCCTCATAGCCCGTATCCTCCATTTCTTCCTCTGAAGAAATACGGTATACATCAAAATGATAGAGGGGCATCCGTCCCATATACTCGTTTATGATGGTAAAGGTGGGGCTGGTCACATACTCCGTAATGCCCAAGCCTCTCGCAAAGCCCTTAGTGAAAACGGTTTTTCCGACACCCAAGTCCCCATCCAAGGAATAGATCTGGGCAGGCTTTGCTGCCTGCCCCATTTTTTCACCTATGGCCTCCGTTTCTGCGGGGGAAAAAGTTTCCCATACATTTTTCATAGCGCTCAACCTCGTTTTTAGTAAATATAAATGGCCGTCACGTCGGTATCCACCTCGCGGCCTGCTTTTCCGTCGTAATAATATAAATTGCCAATGCCCGATACCACATCGTAATTTTTCAAATAAGCAAACTTGCCATTTTCTTTATATTGGAACACAAAAACCTCTCGATCAATTTCTGTTGTTCCTTTTCCGTCAAATTTCAGCAATGTGCTGCTGCCTGTGGCGGTATCCGTCCCTGCCATATAATAGACTTCGTCCTTATCCTCGGGGAAATAAACACCAACGGCATTTTGCTGCACCTCTTCTGCCGTACCATTTTCATACATTCCCAAGGTGCCCATACCGCCATCATAATTATAATAATACACTAAGGTTTCGCTGTCACCCAAAAAGGCCATTTTTTCCACATCCTGCTGCACCTCCACTGGCGCACGCTTGCTGCCAAGGGCTTCTACCATTAAAGTGTTGCCTCCTGTGGCCTGATCCTGCACAAAATATGCGGCAAGCTTACCGTTGGGAGAAATCTGGATTGAGGTAGGCACTGCATTTTGGTTTTGCAATACATACTCTTTTCCTGTCTTATCGGCAATAAATACATTTCTCTGTCCATACATGAGTGCCGAATAATAGGTATACATTGCCTCATCAAAGGAAGTGATTTCAGACAGCTTCACAGGCTCCGGTGCAACCATGGAAAAACCGCCCACAAATCCGCTTTGATCCTGCAGGGATACGTTGGAAATGACCGTTTCCCCCACTTTTATTTTGCTGCCTGAGGGCGTTAAAATATAGCAATCCTGGAAAATGGGCTCCATGCCCTCTTCCCCATTCAGCTTCTCTCTCATTGCTTCAATTTCTGCTTTCCTTGTCTCATCATAGGAAGAAAGATCGGTAATGTCGTCCTCAATAAGCTGTTGGAAGGAGGTATCCTCCGTTCTCATGGCGCTATACAGTACATCCTTATTATTGGGCATCAATTCCGCATAGGTAACCTGCTCCGCAATTAATTTTGTCTCTTCTCCCGGCGGCAGCTGATACAGCTGATAGGAGCCGTCCTTTTCCTCCAGGTAGTAGAAAATATCGGTCTCTTCGGCAATAAAATTCAGCACTGCGGTATCCGCCAGCTTTACGGATTCTTTCTCGGAAAGGGTACGCATATACAATGCCGCCTGCTCCTCACTGCCTTTTTTGTATACCACATAGGAACCGTCTTGGCTGAATTCATAAGCACTGCTTTGCAGTAAAATATCCTCGTCGATTTTTTGGCTCTGTCCGTCTTTAAAAACGTATAAATCCATTTTTTCTCCGTTTTCCACTAAATATGCACACGCCTTACCATCGGCGCTGCTAAGGAAATGATATACATTCTCCCCAATCAAAACAGATTCTGCCTCTTTGTTTTCTAAATTTTTATAATACAAATTCCCGATGCTGTCTGCGGTAACACCGGCCATATAATATAAGTCCTCATTATCCTGGGAAACAGCAGCGCCCCAAGCGGAATAATAATAATTGCTTGCACCGCCGTCGGCAACGCCGTCATTCACCAAATAAGGGGCACCCTCTAAATCATACGCATATAAGCCGTTGTCCTTTAAATAGGTAATGGCAATATCCGGAGTTTTCCAAAGGCCGCCCCCTGTGGCAAACCAAACAAAGCCCATCAGGCCTGCAAAAACTACCAGACCCAAAGCTACCTTCCACCAAACACTGCCGTCTTTGTGTGACGGAGCTTCTTCCTTTGTCCACATTTTTTCAGAGTTATCCCCGTTTTCCACAGGTTCTTCCACAGTAGGAAGGCTTTCTTCCCGGAATTTACCCAGAGACTGCACAGCTTTTTCTGCCTCTTCCACAGGGTTATCCACAGCTTCTTCCGCTATTTCCACAGTTTCTTCCACATTTTCAGTATTTCCTGCTTTTAAATCTTCTTTTGTCCCCATGTTTTCTACAGCATTCTCCTGTTCCTCCACAAGGTTTTCCCCACCATTTGCCCCATTATCCACAGGGGTGTTCGTAAGACCCTGCTCTTCCTTTTTTTGATCCTCCAAGTTATATGCCTCCTTCAATTTTCTTGTTAAAAATACCGTTCTTTTAATATTTTATACGCCCGAAACCCAAATTTTGCCCTCTGGCAGATGCCTTTTTTTACAAAAGCAAAATTTCCCCGGTCTTTCTCAGCTTCTTTCTGCACTCTTTTGTTTGCCGCACCTGGATTTTTCATTTTATGCTTTCCAAAATTTCGTTTTCTGCCCAACCAAAGCACACCTTTTCCTGCCTTGAACAGCATGAAACCCAACTTGCCGGCTTTCAGTAACTTTTTTTGTTCTAAATTCATAAAATACGCCCCTTCCATTGCATGATTCCATTTCATGAAGGCAAAATGCCACTCTGCTCCCATTTTATTTTACTGGGAAAACAGCCAAAAAAGTCACCGATATACACAATGGGTATACCTTTGACATCATACCATATTTTGCTACACAGATAAAGGAAATGTAGAATTATTAACTAATTATTAACTAATTTAAAGTTTCCATGAAATAATTATTTACAGTTACACATTTTTACACTATAATATAATGGATTACTTGAAAAGAAAGGATAATTAGATGGAACCCAGTGAAAATTTATCTGTAAAAAATCAACCTGCGAAACATTTTTTATCTCTTCATATTGCCCACAAAGGCACACAAAAATTATTTCATATGAAAAAAATTCACGCTCTGCTCCTTTTTATTGGGGCTTGTGTGCTGATCGGCGGTTCCGCCGTTACCCTAAATTCCTACTTTACTACCAAGCATGAGCTGTTAAGCTATGAACAGGAATTGCTGCAAGCGGAACGTGCAAACAGGAAGCTTTCTCAAAACGCAAAGGCCTTAGAGAATGAAAACCAAGAATATACCCAAAGCATTGATGATCTGCAAAATAAGGCTGCCCAGTTGGAGGAAAAAATCAACGAGCTGGAGGCTGTGAAAGACAATTTGAACGATCAACTGAATAGTATCAGTACAACGGACAGTTCCTCCGCAGAGGTATATAACGCAGTGGCAAGCTGCTTTGTGGAGGAAAAAACCGTTACAACACCGGACTTCACGCCCATTGTAACCACTTCCTTCAATAAAGTTACCTCCTTGTCCGTACAGCTGGAGCGTATTCATTCAAGGTTAAATGAAACAGACATCTCTTTTAACCGGGTGGCAACCAATGTGACGGAAACCCTGTCCGCCTTCAGCGGCATCCCCAGTGGTTTGCCTGTGAAAGGAACCGTTTCTTCGGAGTTTAATCCCCAAGGGCTTCCCTTCATCAGTGACGGCAGAGTGCATTATGGTCTGGATATTTCCACCAGCAGCCGCATTCTTCCCATTACGGCAACGGCGGCGGGAACGGTCATTGAGGCAGAATTCCACAATGAATATGGCTATTATGTATTAATTGACCACGGAAACGGCTTTGTTACACGCTATGCCCACAACACCGAAAACCTTGTATCCCCGGGGGATGTGGTGAAAAAAGGCGACAAGATTGCAACCACCGGTGCAACAGGTCAATCCACAGGCATTCATTGCCATTATGAAGTTATTTTAAACGGGGTTATGCAAGACCCAAGGGATTTTGAATAAATAGAAAAGGATGGCCTTAAGACCATCCTTTTCTATGCGCCTTACACCCTGCAAAACAAATACTTTGTTTTCAAAAACCCCTTCTCAGAATAAAATCTCCCGCCCCATGGCAAAGGAATACATATAAATCTCCTTGACAGGCTTTCCCAAGGCTCTTTGCAAAGCCCGCTGATAGAGCCTCAGCTGGGTTTGATACCGGCTGCGAAAGGCTTCCTCATGATAAAGGCGATCGCTTTTATAATCCAACAGGATTACATCATTCCCCTCTGTAAAATAGCAATCCACAATACCATTCACCAGCACCGTATCCTCCACTTCCTGATAGGCTTCCCCTGCAAAAAGCTCCTTTGCGGCAACAAGCATGGCAAAGGGCTGCTCCTTTTCCACCGCGTCGGCACAGCGCATACGTTTCGCCAAGGGAGAAGCAAAGAATCCCAAAAGCTCGTCCCTTTTGAGGGCCGCAAGCTCCTCTGCGGAAAGTCTGCCTTTTTGCAGCATATCCGCCAGCAAGGCATCTAGGGCTTCCCCATCATAGTCCAAACGGAAATCCGCATACTCCATAACACTATGCATGGCCGTACCAATTTCCGCCGCCGTCAGCGGGCGTTTTTTTGCAATTTCTTTGGGAAGCTTAATTTCAGCGGGAGGCAGCACGTCCTCTCCTATGCGCTCCGCCATATTTCTTCGTTTTATCTCCGAAATGGAAAGCTTTGAAGGAAGCTCTGCGGCGGCAAGATAAGGATATTGCCATTGGAGCAGGCGGAAAATTTCGTCTCGTTTACCACTATACGCCTTCTCCCCATCCCAAGAATCAAAATAGGCCTCTTGCGCTTCCCCTTCCTCTTTTTTCTCCACAATACGCAAAAGAATATCCCCTCTGGTCTTTCGGGTGAAGGACCAAACGGAAGGGTCATCCAGCAGGGGAATCACCCTTGAGAGTTCAAATTCCTCTCTGACCTGTGCGGCATGGGGATGGCGCAGCAGTGCCGGCATCACCCAATCCAAATAGTTTCTGCCCCGCCGCAAGCGATGTACAGACAAACCCTTCCCCTCGGCTGCTTCTCCCCATTTTTGCATCCCCTTTTCAAAGGATTTCACGGAACCCGAAAGTATAAGCTTTTCCTTGGCTCTGGTTAGGGCAACATAAAGCACCCGCAGCTCTTCCGACAGGTTTTCCAAGCGAATGGCCTCGGCCAAAGCCGTTTTTGACAGGGTGCGGTACACCGCTCTTTGCTCCAAATCCTTATAATCCATGCCAAAACCCCACTGGGTATGGGTAAGCACCGTGGCCCGCACATCCATTTCATTGAATTGTTTTCCCATATCCGCAACAAAAACAACGGGGAATTCCAGCCCCTTGCTTTTGTGAATGGTCATGACCCGAATTAAATTTTCACCTTCGCTTTGCAGCTTGGCCGATGAGGACTCCGCTTCCGCAGTCTTCATATCCTCCACATAGCGAATGAAATAAAACAGCCCCTTACGGCTTCCCTTTTCAAACTGCTCCGCCTTTTCCAGCAGCAGCCGCAGGTTCGCCTGACGCAAGCCGCCCCCCGGCGCCATGCCCAAAAAATCATAATATCCGCTTTCTTCATAGAGATAGCGCAGCAGCTCATGCAGTGATAATTCCTTGATCTGCTCCCGCCATTTTTCGTAGTCCTCCATAAATTCCATCAGCGTTTCTTTTATGGCATCCTCCGCTCCCCGTTCCAGATACCCCCCTATGCAGTCGAAAAACAGGCCGTCTCCACCGCACAGGCGCATCTGCATCAATGCATCGGCAGAAAGGCCGTATAAGGGGGAATGCAAAATAGAAATCAACGGAATATCCTGCCTTGGGTTATCCAAAAGGCGCAGAAGATTCAACACCGTATCCACCTCCGGCACATCATAATAGCCTTCTGCGGTTTCCGCATAATAAGGAATCCCTGCCTGCCCGAAAACCTCCTCCAGCACAGTGCCCCAATTTTTCATGCTCCTGAGTAATATGGCAATATCCCTGTATTCCAAAGGGCGATACGCTTCCTGCTCCACCACGCAATAACCTTGTTCCATCATTTCCCTGATTTTTTCCGCAATTGCCATGGCTTCCAGCTGGCGGCGGTTTAGCTCCTCCAGTTCCTCCAAGCCTTCTTCCTCTAAGGCAGCTTGGCTTTCCACCAAAAGTACCTCATTGGCTCCGCCATGGGGGCCTGCAAATTCCGGAAACGACGCACCGGGGTATAATGCCGCCTCATCGTTATACTCCACATCCCCAAATTCCAAGGACATCAGCTGGCGAAACAAAAAATTGGCTCCCTCCAATACATTCTTACGGCTTCTAAAATTTTTGGAAAGAATGATTTTTCGCTGTTTGCCCCCTTCCTCCGGGGAATAGGTACGGTATTTTTCATGAAACAGCTGAGGCATTGCCAATCGGAAGCGATAAATGCTCTGTTTGATATCCCCCACCATAAAGCGGTTATTCTTCCCAGCACTTTCCCCCGACACCGCCGACAATATCATTTCCTGCACCATATTGCTGTCTTGATATTCGTCAATCATGATTTCGTCATACCGCGCCTGCAATTCCTTAGCTGCATTTGTGGGGACGATATGCTCCGCCGTGCTGCCCGGCTCCACCAAAATTTCCAAGCAAAAATGCTCATAATCATGGAAATCGATCATGAGCTTTTCCTTTTTTGCTTCTTGAAAGCGGGAAAGAAAGCCGCTTACCATATTCGCCAAGGCCTTCGCCACAGGATAGAGTGCACGCAATAATTCCCCCTGCATTTCCTCACTAAAGGAAAAATAGGTTTCCCCCAGCTTGTGATATACGTCCTTGGCCTCGTTGCGCAAAGCTTTGATTGCCTCGGCCAGTTCCTTTTCTTCCCCCCGATAACCGGGCAACCTTTGAAACTCCATTTCCACAAAGGCCATATGCCACCGAGCATACCCGTCCTTTAAGGAAGCCTCCAAGCGTACCATCCCTTCCCGCTCTCGCTCCAAGCACTCCAGGTATGCTTCAAACCCTGTGGTGGAAGCGGCAAGAGCAATGGCTCTTTCCAGCAATTCCTTCGCAAATAGTACATTTCCCTTGATTCCTTCCCGTATCAAAGGAAACCATTTGCAGGAATCCACAGTTTCCGCCGCCCCAAGGTGAAATTCCTCCGCCATCCGGGAAAGGAGTGCTTCGGGATAGGGATCACCTTGGGCAAAGGTATACAGCTGCAATAGCAAATCCTTCAGCCTGCTGTCTCCCGTTTCTTCTCCAAAGGTTTCCAGCAGGAGAAAAAAAGCTTCGTTCTCCTCTTGATACAGCTCCTCAAAATAATCCTCCAAAACCTCCTGCTGTAACAGCTTAACCTCCCCCGGATCCCCCGTTCTTACGGCAGGGTCAATATCCAGCAAATGATAATACTCACGGATGGTTTGCAGGCAAAAGGCGTGTATGGTTTTAATATCTGCTCTGGCAAGCAGGGTAAGCTGATTTTGCAGGTGCAAATTTTGCGGCTCCTGCTCCAGCTTTTTGGCAATGGCTCCGCCGATTCTCTGGCTCATTTCCGACGCCGCCGCCTTTGTAAAGGTAACCACCAACAACCGGTCAATATCCATGGGCGCCTCTGCCGCCGTAATGCGCCTGATGATGCGTTCCACCAGCACCGCCGTTTTTCCGCTTCCCGCCGCCGCCGAAACCAAAAGGTCGCCTCCCCTGGCCTCAATGGCCTGTAATTGCTCTTTTGTCCATTTCTCCATGGGCCTTCATCCTCCCAAATTTACTGCCCCATGGCCCGCTCCATACGAACATGAAAGGGAACGTATCCCACGAACGAGCCCATAAAGCTACTATAGGAATTATACCAGAAATTCCCGATAAAAGCGAAGGAAAATGCGGAAAGTACCTTATCTCCAAAAACATATCTTGCCGTTGTTTTGATAAACAATTCTTGAAAGCCCGTTTGGTAAAGAAACGCACAGCCTTGGAGAATATTTGCCATCTGTATTTCGTTTTCCGTCAAATCAAAGGCCTCAAACATGGCGTCCTTTATGTTTGCCCACAGCATCTCCTTTTTCCGTCTTTTGACCATACGAATGGTGTGGTGGATGGCTGCCAGCTTATAAAGGCGCATCATGGCCGTTTCATCCAAGCGGTTTAAATTGCTTCTAAAATAATTATGTTCCATTTGTGTTTCTAAAAATGCCTCATAACAGTCGGCTCCAGTGCTTTCCGCACACTGCACATAAAATGCACTATAAAATTGATTCTCCAAATTATAAGCACGCTCCAAAAAATAAAGCTTACACTCTTCAATCAATATCCTACAGCGTTGGTCCTTCTTTAAATTCAGCTCCAAAACAATCATAGCTCCCTTCTGCAATACAAATTTCTAAAAAGCACTGATTGCATAATAAGCACACGGTGCATCCAAATTTTTGTCTACTTGAATGCACACACAATGTAAATCAGCGTTTTCTTCATTTCTATTGTAAAGGAATACTGCCTACTGTGCCTTGTCTTTCGTCCGCAAAAAAAGAAAGGCTTCCCCAAAAACCGGGAAAGCCCGAAGGTGCAAAAGCCGCCTGCACCTGTCTGAAAAAGAATCCTTTTAAAAAGCCCTTTTCCATACTACAGCGGAACAATGTACGGTTTACCATCTATTCCGCCCGTAGGAAAACAACTTGGTTCGCCCTCCGAAAGAATGAGGGCAGATTACTGCACGCTTACATTAGCAGCCGCAGCCACTGCCGAGCTGTGTTCCGCAGCTATTGCCGCCGCAGCAGAAAAGAAGGATCAAAATCCACAGCCAAGAAGAGCCGCTGTCACTACCGCAGCCGGTGCCGCAGCTGCTTCCGCCAATACCGCCACCGCAGCAGCACAACAAAATTAAAATCCACAAACAAGAACTATCACTACCAAAACCAAATCCACTCATACTAAAATACCTCCTTAAGTAATTATGTTTTGCTTACATTTTTATCCTATGAGGTATTTTGTAAAATATTGCCTGTCTGTATTTATTCTTTTTTCTTCCTTAATCTTACAAATCTCGGGAAATTCCGCCCAAGCCTCAGCCGGGAAGAACCAAATCCTCCACCAAAATTTCCACCGTAAAGCCGCCCATTTCATCGGCAAGGCTTACAAGCAAAAGCTTTTTGTGATCTAAAAAATATAGCACATGGGTGACATTTTCACGCTTCCCAAGAAAAATCAATTCCTCCCTTTCAGCCCGGCCGTGAAAAATAATTTCCACCCCCGCCGCCAAATATTTTTCGCCCATGCGCCTTGCCGTATCCCCACCCGCAGGCGTCCAAGCAATCAAAGCCTTTGCTTTTTGTTCCATGATGAACCTCCCTCAAATTTTATAGTGCCATACAAAAAAGCCCCCTTGCAACAAATACGCAAAGAGGCTTCGTATCCTTAGAAAATGGCTTTAAACGCCGCGTTTTTCACTGAGCATTTTTTCCAGCTCATCAATAAACGTATTAATATCCTTAAACTGGCGGTACACAGATGCAAAACGCACATAGGCCACCTCGTCCAGTTCCTTCAGGCGGTCCATAACCATGCTGCCTACCACCCTGCTGTCCACTTCTCTCTCTCCGCCGCCGATCAAGGTATTTTCCACATCGTCCACAAGGGCTTCAATTTGCTTTCCGGTCACGGGGCGCTTGTTGCAGGATTTCAATATGCCGCTCATAATCTTTGTTTTATCAAATATTTCCCGCGTGCCGTCCCGCTTAATCACCGTAATGGGGATCATATCTATCCTTTCATAGGTAGTAAAGCGCTTTCCGCAATTCTCGCAAAGACGACGGCGGCGAATAACCGCATTTTCATCCTGCGCTCTGGAATCAATCACTTTTGTATCTGCATAATTGCAAAAAGGACATTTCAAAATGGTATCCCCCTTTGTTAAAATTCTTGCTTTCTGTCTTCAATTATACGCAAGAATGCCCATAAGGTCAAGGCTTCATTCTTCACTGACCAAAATGTCGTCGGCATCCACCTCCACAAGAATAATATCGTCCCCAATGCACTTGATGCATCGCCACGGCACAAAATATGCCCGCTCCTTGCAGAAAAAATTCCATTTCCTCCCATCTTCCGGGATGATCAATGTGCAAATTTTTCCGCTGTATGTATCCAATTCTAAATCGCAGATACAGCCCAACCGCTTGCCGTCGCAAATATTAATGACTTCTTTCTCTCTTAAGCACGAAAACCGCTCCCATTTCATAAATTTTTTCTCCCTTCTATCGGCACTATTATCAGTTTATGCCCCTTTTTAACGAAATTCACATATTTCGTATGAAAAATATTCCTTGACGCGGATTTCAGAAAGAGCTACAATATATATGATATTACATTTTATAAAGACTATATATTGTGTTTGTCGTTTTTGTTTGCACCATTGGCAAGGCGGCGCACATAAAACCGCAAGATACATTTGAAAGGGGTATTCCACATGATTACAACCATTACAAAACGCGATGGCCGAACGGTATACTTTGACCTGAACAAAATCGCCAACGCCATGGAGAAAGCGTTTCAGGCCACTGTGGGAACGAAGGATTACAGTATTTGCTTACACCTTGCCCAAGAGGTGTCCGACGGCTTTGAAAAGGATGGGATCACCTCGCCTACGGTAGAGCAAATTCAGGATATGGCGGAAAAGGTTTTGATCGACCATGGGTTCATCCGTACTGCCAAGGCTTATATTTTATACCGTGCGGAGCGCACCCGTGTGCGTAATATGAACGAGCGGTTAATGAAAACCTTTGAAGATATCACCTATAAAGAAGCAAACGACAGTGATATTAAACGGGAAAATGCCAATATAGACGGGAATACGGCAATGGGCGCCATGTTGAAATATGGCTCCGAGGGGGCAAAGCATTTTTACGAAAGCTATGTTCTAAACCCTACCCATTCCGAGGCGCACCGTAACGGAGACATCCATATTCATGATTTGGATTTCTATACGCTGACCACCACCTGCTGCCAAATTGACCTGCTGAAGCTGTTTCAAGGGGGCTTTTCCACAGGCCACGGCGTATTAAGAGAACCAAATGATATTGCCAGCTATGCCTCCTTGGCCTGCATCGCCATTCAGTCCAACCAAAACGACCAGCATGGCGGTCAGTCCATACCGAATTTTGACCGGGGCTTGGCACCAGGGGTAGCAAAAACCTACAAAAAACGCTATCGTTCCAATTTTCTATCCTTCTTGGAACTCTTAGAAGGCTCCGCCTCCGGCGAAGCTGCAGCGGTAACCTTTACAGCACTGGAGGAACAAGGGTTATATCCTACCCTTGACCAAAACTCCGCATTTGATAAAGCCGAAAACAGCTTGCTGATGCAGGCAGGCATTGCTCCCGAAACCTATGCAAAAATAAAAGCATTTTCCGCAAAAAAAGCCGCAGAGGAGACGGATAAGGCAACCTATCAAGCCATGGAATCCTTGCTGCATAATTTGAACACCATGCACAGCCGTGCCGGCGCCCAAACCCCTTTTTCCTCTGTAAACTATGGGATGGATACCTCTGTGGAGGCACGGATGGTTATGAAAAATATGCTTTTGGTAACGGAAGCCGGTTTAGGACACGGAGAAACGGCAATCTTCCCCATACAAATTTTCCGTATCAAGGAAGGTGTTAACTTTAACCCCGGTGACCCTAATTATGATTTATTTAAGCTGGCCTGCCGTGTGAGTGCAAAGCGGTTATTCCCCAATTTCTCCTTCCAGGATGCCCCCTTCAACCTGAAATATTATAAAGAGGGACAACCCGAGACGGAAATTGCGTATATGGGCTGCCGCACAAGGGTTATGGCAAATGCCCATAACCCGGAACAGGAAATCACCCCCGGGCGGGGAAACCTCAGCTTTACCAGTATAAACCTGCCCCGCATCGCCTTGCTTGCCAATAAAAATATTGATTGGTTCTTCAAGGAGCTTGACAGCAAAATTGATTTGGTGGCTGCCCAGCTTTTGGAGCGGTTTGAAATTCAAGCGAAGAAAAAGGTACATAATTATCCCTTCCTCATGGGGGAAGGCGTCTGGATCGACAGCGACAAGCTGGGCCCTAACGACGAGGTGCGGGAGGTGCTGAAAAACGGCACCCTCTCCGTAGGCTTTATCGGTCTGGCGGAAACCTTAAAGGCACTCATCGGCGTGCATCATGGAGAAAGTGAAATCGCCCAAAATTTAGGCATCGATATTATCAGCCATATGCGCAAGCGCATGGACGAATATGTTGAAAAAACCGGCATGAATTTTTCCCTTCTTGCCACACCTGCCGAGGGTCTTTCCGGGCGGTTTGTCCGCATGGATCGGGAAAGATTCGGCGAAATCGAAGGGGTTACGGATAAGGAATATTATACAAACAGCTTCCATATTCCTGTATATTATCCCATCAGCGCCTTTAAAAAAATTCAGCTGGAGGCACCTTATCACGACCTGACCAACGCAGGGCACATTACCTATGTGGAGCTGGACGGCGACCCCAGCAAAAATATAGATGCCTTTGAAAAAATCATTCGTTATATGAAATCACAAAACATCGGCTACGGCTCCGTCAATCACCCGGTGGATCGGGACCCCATTTGCGGCTATACCGGCATTATCGGCGACACCTGCCCCAAATGCGGACGAAAAGAGACAGAAGGCGACGTGGGCTTCCACAGGATACGCCGTATTACGGGCTACTTAGTAGGCACGCTGGATCGGTTCAATAACGCAAAACGTGCCGAGGTGCGGGACAGAGTCAAGCATTCCTTAGTGACCGATGTCAAAATAAATACAAAAAAGGACTAAATTATGGAAATCAAACTCAGCGGTGTAGTAAACGATTCTATCGTAGACGGGCCGGGAATACGCTTCACAGTTTTTACCCAAGGCTGTCAGCACAACTGCCCCGGCTGTCATAACCCTCAAACCCATGATTCCCAAGGGGGATTTATAGGAGATACCGACCTTATTTTGAAGGCTTTGGCTGAGAACCCCCTGCTGGACGGCGTTACCCTTTCCGGCGGGGAGCCCTTTCTCCAGCCCCTGTCCTGCCTGCACATTGCAGAGGGGGCAAAAAAACTGGGGCTGAATGTTTGGGCATACACAGGGTATCTTTGGGAGGCGCTTCTGGATACAAAAAACCCCAATATTCTTGCACTGTTAAAGCAAATTGATGTCCTCGTCGATGGGCCGTTTCTCATGGAACAGCGTTCCTTAAACCTTCTGTTTTGCGGAAGCAGGAACCAGCGGTTAATAGATGTGAAAAAATCTTTTGAAGCAAAAACCGTCATTCTCTGGGAAACAGAAACTGCTTATGAATAAAAAAATGTGCCCCTTTGCAGGCACGAAAGGCACATTTTATAGCAAAAAAACAAAGCTACGCCTTTGGAATGCAAGTTTTTCTTACAAAGACTCCTCCGGCAATACAGCTTCCCATAGAAGTCCTCTTTTGCCATTGGAAAGAGGGCTTCTTCTATAAAAATAATTGGCAAATCAATATTTTTTGCAAAGACTCCAACGCTCCAATGCCTGTTTAAAAGAAAATCCGAAGTATGCATCAGCTTTTTAAGGGGCATCGACAAAGTCGACGCCCCTTATTTATTCCTTATTTTCTGTGGTTTCTGCTGCTTCTTTTACATCCTGCGCCAAAACGGTTTCTTCTTTTTGTATCGTGGGTTCCTTTGCCAAGGGATATTTCACGAAGGCCTTGAATAAATCCCCCTCGATGGAAAGGGAAAATTTTCCCTTTTGCAGCTCCGCTAAGCTTTTGGCAATATTTAATCCCAAGCCGCTGCCCTCTGTGGAACGGGAGCTATCCCCCCGTACAAAACGCTCTATCAGCTCCTCCGCCGCAATATTCAGCTGCTCTCTGGAGGTATTTTTCATGGAAATCAACGCATACTTGCCTTTTTTGAAAATTTCAATATATACCCTTGTGCCGGGCAGGGAATATTTGCAGGCATTGCTCAGCAAATTGCTTAAAACACGCCATGTTAGATTTCCGTCCACAATGCCATAAACTGGTTCTTCGGCAGTAATTACCGCCTCCAGACCTGCTTTGCCCAGCTTCTCCTCGTATTCCGCTACCGCCTGATGCACCAATTCGCAAAGATCCGTAGGCACCAGATGGGCAGAAATATTTCCCGTGGAGGCCTTGGAGGCCTCAACCAAGTCCTCCGTAAGCTTTTTCAGCCTTCTTGACTGGCGGTCCAAAACCTCAAGATACTCCTTGCCCTCCGCCGGCAGCTCCACCTTTTTCAGCAAATCAACGTAGTTGATAATCGAGGTTAAGGGTGTTTTAATGTCGTGGGATACATTTGTGATCAGCTCTGTTTTCAGCCGCTCGCTTTTTATCTTTTGCTCCATGGCGATGGCCGCCCCCTTTGACAGACTGTTTAAATTATTTCCGTGCCTGCGGAAAACACGAAACATTCTGGAGGTATCCACCTTATATTCCAAATTGCCGTTGGCCAGATTTTCCCCCGCCTTTTTCAGCTTTTGCATCTGGCTGGAAACAGAAAGCACCAAAACCAAAATAATGCAGTTCATAATAAAAATTGTGCCGCTGCCTTTGGAATTGGCCAAGTAAATGAGGGAAATAAAAATCCATACCGCCCCATATTTCCAAGTCATGGGCAATGCAGTGATGGCATCTCGGATGGTGGTAAACACCCCCACTGTGAATTTCCAACCGATATGGAAAACCCAGAAGGTAATGGTATTCCGCCACCATTTTCCCAGCTTCAGCCGTGTGGCAATGGTCATTAAGGATGCAATGCCCAAGGCATACAAATACATAAGCCCGCATAGCATAAGCACAAAATCACTGAAGCTATTAAAGGGATACATACTTCCCGCCACCATAAGAGGCAGCGATCCCAAAAGCAAAATCACACCGAAATAAAGTTCCAACGGGATACGATCTTGTAGGTTTGGTATGATTTCCTCGGTTTTTCCCTGGTGTCCCGCCGCACATAATAAATAAATCAGGGTAGCCAAAAATGTGATCGTACTGGCAAAAGCCAACAAAAGCAGCACCATACGAAACCGATAGGTAAGCTCATACAGCCTATGGGTGAGCCAATATTCGTCGTTCCCCGTTAAGGGGTCTTTGACATAAGCCTGCAAGGTTGTCTCAGCGGGCACATCATATTCATACCAATCTCCCTTTTCGGTATAGCTCCCATAAAGAGAGAAGTTATAGGTTTCTGTTCTTCCCCATTTTTCAGGAACATTTTCCGCCACCAGCCTTTCTCCGCCGGAGGATAGAATTTCAAATCCAAAGTTTTCGACTCCCTGCTCTGCCCAGCTCTCCAAGCGGTATGGGTTATACCGATACAGATCTATAACGTGATCCGCATATTGGTCAGTCACCTGTCGGCACAAAAATGTTTCGTAATAGGGCTTAGGACTGCCGCTGTAAAAGCCGTACTCCCCCCCTATCAGAACCGCCGCTGTGCTGAGCAAGCTTACAACACCGGAAATAACTACAAGAAATAAGGCCAACACCTTAAACCCTAAATTGTGGGTGACCTTTGTCATTCCTTAGCCTCCTTTTCAATTTTGTAGCCAAGCCCCCAAACCACCTTCAAATACCGTGGCTCTGAGGGGTTGATTTCTATTTTCTCTCTCAGATGACGGATGTGAACTGCAACCACGCTGCCGGAGCCGTAGGCATCCTCATTCCAAATTTGTTCATAAATTTGCGTTGAGGAGAAAACCCGCCCCGGGTTCTCCATCAGAAGCTTTAAAATATTATACTCACTGGGGGTTAGGGATACTGCCTCGCCGTCAACGGTAACGGTTTTGGATTCATCATCCAAATCAATGCCGCCGATGACCAAATGAGAGGCTTTTTTCGTCATTCCTCCCAAGGAAGTATAGCGCCTCAGCTGAGAACGCACCCTTGCCATTACTTCTATGGGGTTAAACGGCTTTGTAATATAATCATCTGCTCCGATATTCAATCCAAGGATTTTATCGCTGTCCTCACTTTTTGCCGTCAGCAGAATAATGGGTATATTTGAGGACTCACGCAGCTTTGCCGTGGCAGAAATGCCATCCATCTGGGGCATCATAATATCCATCAAAATCAAATGGATATCATTATTTTCTACCACCTGTAGGGCCTCCCTTCCGGTATAAGCCGTAAAAATCCGATAATTTTCCGTAGAAAGATAAATGGATAGCGCGGATACGATATCCTTTTCATCATCGCAAATCAAAATATTGTACATACCGTACACCTCCGTCATTCTGTAAATTCATTGTATAAAACTGCCCTTAAGAATCCATCATGAAAACTTTTAAGTTTCCATTAAGATTTTATCCTTAAAACACTAGAAAAACAAGCACTTTCTAGCACCTTGTTACTAGTGTGTTACTAGTAAGAGCCAGTGAATAGTATTCAAAACGGTCTTAATCGGTATTATCTGCGAACAAAAACAGCCCCCATTCGGGGGCTATCTCATTTATTCTCTTTGCCACGCATGACGACCAAGCATTGCTTAAGGAGATACTTTGCATCTTCTTCGGAAAGGTTGTCCACCATTTCGTTGCGCTTGGTTTCGTCTTTTTCGGTTATGATGGTTGTGGCACGTTTGATTGAGATCATGGGGGCCTCCTGAAAGCTATAAAAAGAGACGCCTTTATTGGTCAGACGTCTCTTTAAAGTTTGACATACATTGCTATACTGTTCACATTTTCATATTCTCTGGGAATATCTTCAATGTCCCTAAGTTCCTGAAAATTAAATTTTGATTTTTTATAAAATTCAACTGCCATAGGCTCTGCGCATAGCAAGACATATTGAATTCCAATGGAAGCTTTAATCTCCTGTGTTATAACGAAAACGAAGTCCAACATGTCAGTGCCCACTCCGTTACCCTCATGCTGTTTGTCCACGGCCAATACAGAAATCTCAATCGCCGGATAACCGTAATTCACACCTTCAATTTTTTTAATCAGCGATGAAGCTCTGAGTGTAACATAGCCTCTTAAATTATCATCCTTTAAAAACAAATAGGTAGTTCCCATCCCATCTGTAACATCATTTAAAGCGTTGAATTTCAAATAATTTTCAAAGTAGTTTGGATTGTGGCATTTATGGGGATTTACATTAAACGCCCAGCATTTACTTGAATGAGAACCTTCTATTTGAACAATTTCATTGACGCCCATTTTACTTTTTGGTAACCTTATATTTATTCAAAACTTTTTTTGCACTGTCAAGTGCTTCTTTGCTAACAACTGCTTCTTTCTTATCCTTAGATGTGGAAACCTGATAGATAAAATTCCTGTTTGTAATAGCAGCCATATTCTCATCCCCCTTATTTGATTCACTTTCTTTCGGTTCGTTCTCTTTCTTTTCGTTCTCAATTCCTTCATTTAGTTCGGTTTTCCTATCTATATCCATATACTATCACCCTTTTTTCTGGAATTCAACACAAATTGTGGTAAAATTGCACTTTTTGGCAAATTTTCTAGTGTTTTCTGCGTACTTCTGCGTGCATTTACGTGCATATGTGTGCGTTTGCGTTAGTAACATAAATATAACACGCTGAAAGGCACATCAAAAAAAAGGTATCGCATTTTCCAACTAATTTCATTATAATTCTAAGTATTTCTCTAAGTTTTCGGTTTAGTTAATTCAGTTTTAGGCAATAAAAAAAGAGGTGGCTTTTACGCCACCCCATCTAACCGCATCGAATTTCACATGGTTACTTCCTATCCAATGTCGGCACGCTGCCCTTATTCCCGACTTTCAGCCCCAGCACATTGGCAATGTCTCTGGTCTTGACATATGTAACGCCGTCCTTACGGATCATTTCAACAACCTGTTCCTCGCCGTCCACGATAATTTTGCCTTTTTCAACCATTTCCGTTTCCTCCTCTACATACTCAATATCATTTAACAAGAACCAATGTGTGAAATCCCTCTGCCCTACCTTTGTCCGTACGGTGCCAAATTGGCTTCCTCTGGCTTCGATAATTTCACCGTTGCCAATATATACCCCAATGTGTCCCTGTCGCCACACAGCCGCACCGATAGGCGCAAGGGATATAGTATTGATAGGCTGCAACTTGCTTTCTGCGGCAAACTGACTAGAGCCTTTTATTTTGCCTGTGTACCAACTGATTAAGCCGGAGCAGTCCACGCACACTTTACCTATTTTGGATTCGTCAGAATTCGGGACGTACTTTCTGTATTTTTCCTGCAGGTAGTTGAAATTCGCCTGCGTCAGAACCTGCCCCTTGGCACCATAAACATACGGCGTACCCAGCTTGGTCTTGACGAATGCAACCAGACCGATGTTAGTTAATTTCATGATAAATCACCAACCTTATCATATGTAGCCTCAAAAATATCTGGTTTGCAGGGATAAACTTCACCCTTAACGCCTAATATGATGTAGTCTCCTTTGTTGGAAGTCATTATGCCCTCTAAAGTATTAATATCGCACGTTCCATCTTTGTGGGTAACTATAATATTGCTTGTTACCCTGTCCATAAACCAGTCTGGCGCCGAATCATCAATCTGAAATCTAAACGCCTCAATCACAACCGGTTTTTTTCTATACTTACTCATGCCGCATCCCCCTTTACAATTTCCCGAATCGCTTTATTCTGTGTCAACATCATTCGCATTTCTTCCAGTGCAGCATCAACCCAAACGGAAAACATATTAAATGAAACCATTCTGGTCACACCCGGGAATCGCGTGATAAATAAATCGTAAACATACCTTAGTTTAAGCTGCCCCGTACCATTGCCTAATTCCTTCTCAGCTTCCATACAGGCGTACAACAGCCATTCCTTGATTGTTTCTATCTGCTTCGCCGACGGAAGCCCATAGAAGCGATAAATGGCTACAGCAGCCACCGCACAGCCTGCTAATATTGCAACTGCGATAAACCAATTTTCAACCAGCCACATCATTGTTATTCCCCTCTCTGGATACGACGGAATCATACACGACCCCGCCTGACGTATTCTCTCTCATGCTTTTCATTGTGTAACCTGTTTTACTTACGCCCCATGCCGCCCAAGGCAGTGATACCATTGCCGTGAGCCACGGGAACGCTGAATCTGAGCCGCGGAAAACGCTGTAATACGCAAGCCCGATTACACCCACGGTATTCACCCACAGCAGGGCCATTTCCATGACCATGATACGCTTAGAAAACTCAATGCGCCGCGGCCTCCGTCTTTTTGTCTCAGACAATTTTCTCCACCGCCTTCCGATTAAGGAAGTTTTTCAAATCATGCTTTACCGTTGTGGTATAGCTTAAAGCTGCCGTCATATCTCCATTGCAATGCGCATCAGGAATCCGTTGAACTGCTTTGGCAGTGGCTTCGCCCAAGGCGATAGAAGCATTTACCGCCGTTAAGAGGTTATACTCCATATCTTCTCTTTCTTTTTCCCGTCTTTCGGCGGCATCATCCCTTTTTGCTAATTTGCGTTGAAGATACCAAATCCCCATTGATGTAACTACAGCTTGCATTAAACCCAAAATTACTGCATCCATGCATCCACCCCTTTACAATAAAAAAAGACCTTTCGGCCTTATCATTTATCCAATCGATACCCGTTCAGGTCGTACCCCCTTGCATCCAATAGGGTTTCTACTTCTGCCCTCCAAGTAGACGGTACTGGTTTCACCTCTGTGTTTGTAGCATCACACGTTCGCTTCTGATTAATAACCAACATAAAGTACGTTTCGCCCATTATGCATTACCTCCCATCAATAAAATAGCTTCATAAATCTCCGCTGTTGCCTCGGCAGAAGCAAGCGCACTTGCGGTCATTTCTTCATAGATTGTTGCCTGCGTTTCCATGATGGCAAGTTCTGCCGTTGTGGGACTGTAGGGTTTGGGTGGATCAGGCTTAGGCACTTCTGGATCAACAAATACACCGCCAACGTACAGCATACCAATATGAATTGTTTCGTCGCATCCCACAGCAGTTACCTCATCACCCTCAGGGCTAGGCCCCCACTGAGGCGGTTCATCTGCTTCAATAGTGTCTATAACTCTTTCTAACATAATCATAGCATATCTCATATATAAATCACCTCCGAAATTAGCTTACTACAATACCTTTAAAGATGCGAACAAAGCCGTCAGAGCCACCTCCACTGTTTCCGTAGCTTTGGTATCTCCACCCTGCACCTCCACCGCCACCTCCGCCAGCTCCGTAAGCGCCACCGTGTCCGCCTGCGCCTGCGGAAGTGTAACGCTCACCGTTGCCGCCATCGCCACCACGTCCACCGCCTGAACGCGCACCTGCTGATGTGATTCCCGCAGCACCACCGCCGCCGCCACCGCCGCCGTCTCCTGTACCACCTGAGCCACCACCAGCCCCGCTGGCAGCAGAGCCGTTAGCACCGCCCGAAGCAGTGCTTGCAGAGTTGCCTCCCTTACCTCCTGCGCCGCCTGCACCTCCGCCTGCGCCGCCGTATCCGCCGTAGTCGCCCCCAGATATACCCGCCAAACCCATGCTGCCGCCTGCGCCGCCTGATAGTGTCACTAGGCTACCCACAGACGTTGAACCACCAGGAAAACCATCGGCCGAGTTGGTTGCACCACCCTTACCAACGGTTATGGCATGAGTTGAACCAGCAGTTACATTATAGGGTTGCTGAAGGATAAAAGAGCCTGCGCCGCCACCTCCACCTCCGCCGCCGTTCCCTGGATCTGCGTGTCCGCCGATACCTCCTGCACCTCCGCCGCCTATTGCTGTTACCCATATCTGCGTAACACCTGCTGGAACGGTGAACGAACCGTTTGAGTAGAACGTGCCAATGGCTTCGTAAGTTGAGTAGGTTAACGTATATGTAACACCCATAGCAGATAAGTTCGCGGTAGCATTAATTATGGTACCACCGACATCAACTTTTACGGTGTAGGCACCGAGGGGTAGTGGTATAATCACAGCCTTGTACTGACCGACGTTCATATCGTTAGCAGTCAATTCGTAGAAGACGGGCGGGTATGCACCTGAATTGTGCGTTATTGTAAATGTATTGCCCTCGAAACCCCTGCAAAGTAACTTAGCTGATATTAGCCTGTCTAGTGGTTGCATATAGGATTTTCCAATTGTATCATTTAAAACCTTTTTACCAAATCCCCATAATCCCATTAACTAATCACCTCGCTAATACTTCCATTTGCATTGAATTTTGTTGTTTTTGTGATAACTTGACCGCTATTCGCTGTAAATTTTTCAACCACATCGCCATTGGCAGAGAAGCTAGTTAATACCGTTCCTGTGCTGTACGTTTCCGTGATACTCCCATCAGGATTGAAAACTGTATCGGAAGCCTCCATACCCTGCAAAGCCATAAATGCTTCTCTGTTCAACGCCGTTCCTATTACACTGGCATTATCTTCTCTTTCAATAGTGACATAGGTAATTGCGCTATTTTCGCCAGTTATCTTATACCGATTTGGATTTACTGGAACCCTATCAATAAAGTTTTTCAAAGTACATCACCTCCACAATCCATGGTGCCGCAATACCTATATGCCGCAACCATTTTCCTTCGCATTTCTTCTATATAAAGTAAAATTTGTTCAATGTTATTCGCTTCAATGTAGCTAATCCATTTCATAGACGCTGGCGTTTGCACCTCAGAATGATAAAATTTATTTTGTAGCAGCTGGATATTGTGTATAAACCTCTGCATTTCATTTTCCGTGGGAAAATCCGATTTAGACCAATTGGTTTTTGTAGAAACCGATACAGGGTATCCAGCTTCGGTCAATAGCTTTGCTATGTATTTTGCCGCAATTTCCACTCTGTTTAAATCGGTTGCATTGTAGAATCCTTTTTCGTTTTGGGCTATAACATCATCCTTGGTGCGGTCTGTCACCATATCAGGCAAATAAACATCGTCCCAATAGGCAAGCCCCCAGCGGAAATCACCCCATGTTAGGCTCATTCTCAATCACTTCCTCTTGAATTGCTGTCAACTCCGCTTCTTCCTCGGGCGTTGCGTCTCGGTAAATGCCGTTGTCGTATACTCTCATGCGATTACCCCCTTTCCCACCATTCTAGGACTGTGCCGATAGGGAAGGTGCCTACCGCCACGAAAAATCTAATGCTATTTATAGATGTTTGGGGCATGGTCATGCCGCCACCGCGCACGGCATCGCCACCTCCACCTGCGTATCTGTAGGTAATGGTTGACCTCGCAACCGCTACGCCATTTAATATAAAAATGCTAATTGCATTTAAGGAAAATAAATTACCCATGTAACCTATGTACATGCTTGAGCCAGCAGACGCAACGTTATACCAATAACTGTTTGACTTTATGTCATTAAGTTGCATATTAACTTGCGTGCCATTTCCTATGGAATCGTTGCTTCCAGAGCTAAGCAATAGTTCCCCACCCAGCCTACTATCCAACGGATTCCCGTCGTCGTCAGTGTCAAATGTAATTGACGAAACCACCTCGGTCAGCACGATGCGCCGCGCAAGGCGCAGGCCTTTGTATGCTGACACTTGATTCCCTATTTTATTAATTTGCTCTGGATCAGCCCTCTGCCCTGCAACAACATTTTCCCATTCCATAAAATACAGCCTCCTTCATGTTAAAATCAAACACCCACAACCACCGCCTTTGTGACATATCCACCAGTTAGGTCAATATCCAACTTCTCCACCACAGCACCACGATACACGCCATATTCTGTTTCAATGTCCGCTAAATCTCCTACACTTTCCCTGTCCAGAATAAAAGAAAGCGACTGCTCTATACGATATTGGTAAATATCAAGCAACCGCTGGGCGATTTCGTTGCTATTCAGAGAGTGAATCAGCTTGCAATCCACCTTTTCAATTAACTCTTTTTCTCCTGCTGGAATATTAGGCAATTTCTTTTGTATCGTCTTTTGACTATCTTCGTATTTTTTACCCGACACGGTGCATTCTCCCTCGGTAGAGCTTTGTACAATGCAGTAATTTACTCCATATTGCGTGATTGTTCCTATGCTCACAGAAATATTTGTAGCAGGCTCACTAAAAGTAATGGTATTGCTGCCCACTTCCAAGTTAACCTTGCAGATTTCCTCAATTGTGGTCTTTAGTGTGTAGTTATGCTCCACCACATCCACACCAGTCACAAGGTTTCTCAGCTTTACCTTTGTTCCTATGTGTTTTCGGTTCATTCCAATTTGTGAAGTTGGTACGCTGGTTATGTCGGGTATTTCCTTAATATTTACCGTCCCGCCTCGGGAAGTGGAAACAAATCCCCCAATTGCAAAAACCACCATTTGTAAAGCTTCACGGTGGGAGCAGATAGGAATGTGCCCTGTTATTCTTTTATTCCGCAGGGCATTATCCAGCGCATACCCAAACCCTGCGTTGTCCATGATTTCCTCTACTACATCTGCTGCAAGGGCGTTTTTATATAGTCCACCCACAAAGGTTGTGCCGTCCATAATGCCAATCGGATCAACGGCTGATATGGATAATATTTTATTTGTCTGGCTCTCCATTTCGTCCACAAAGAATGTTCCCATATGGGTTTTTTCTTTATCATTTGTTCTTGCAACAATTAACTGTTGTTTTCTCTGCAACACTGAATATATGCCCCAAGGATTAAAGATATTGAATGCATCGTCATGGCTAAACATACTAAAATCCAAGGTATTCACCGACAATGTAAGCCCTGTCAAATCAATTTCTTCTAACACTTTGGCTGTCCTTAATTCGGTACTGCCAAATTCCTTTATAACACCATGCATGATATTTTGTACCTTTAAGAACCGATAGGGCTTGTTCATGCCTCGAAAGGTAATGATAATTTTATTGTAGTTCTCCACCTTCTGCATGCAGGCAAACCGCCAGTTATCCGGCTGAAAGTCCAAATCATACAAAAGTGTGGTCCCTTGGTACCATTTGATATTCAGGTCATTGCAAAAGCTGTTGTCATAGGGGTTAAACTCAAACGTCAGCCCCAAGCTTTCATGCAGTGTTTGAAAAGAAAGGGTTAAAACAATAGGAACCTCAAAGCCGCCATTTTCCCCTGACATAGAATAAGACCATAGCCCCCAAGAAATATCCTGTGGGTTATCGGGAAAGGTATTAAATGTACCATCAAGCTTCCAGTAGTTTTGTTCCAGCGTAGCAGCTTTGGGCGGGTAAACTCCTTCAAGCTTGAGATCGTTCAAGTCCACAAAGGGCTGCTTATTACTCGCAACGGCTGCAGTATCTGACTTCGCAGTTACATCCACCAGACCAAACGAAATATCTACACTTGTTTTTGCCACGAAATCACTTCCTTGCTGGCTCTTTGGCGATTAGTTTGATACTTAACCCACCCCAATAGTTTTTGTTGTTATGCACCTTCCTGAGCGCGTCCCCCGCTGTGGTAATATACCCTTGAAAATAGTATGTGCCTGTTGTGCCGGGAACTACAAAATCATGGAATTCTACTGGCTCCGTTACCTTATTCCAAAGCTTTTCATATTCTGCCACATCCAACGCCAAGTTCGGAAAAGTCAGGGTGTAGTTAAAATACACACCGATAATTTCCCTTTCCAGACTTCCCCCTTCCGTTCTGGTTGCATACTTATCCAGAACAGGGGCTTCCCGCTTTATTTCAACCACAGGAATATTGAATGTTTCCCCATCTATAGAAAACAAAGTTGCCATTTATAAAACACCTCCTACACTCAAGGAAACACCGATACGGCTTTCCTCTTTCTTGATGATGGGAAGAAAGGTTCTTCCGATTTCCCGCTTATCCAGTTCTAAAATAACCGTTGTGCCGCTATTATTATCTGATCCGCTCAATCCTGCTAATTCTTCACGGACAATCTGGCGAAGCAGGCTTTCAGGGGTTTCAATATTGCGCCCGCTTTTCTGATCGCCAAGGACTGCAAGGAATTCTTGGTTAGGGGGAATGACTGCGCCTGTGGCAAGTTTCGGCACTCTACCAAGTTTTACAGATTCAATATTATTAAGATTGAACCCCCACGACTTACCGCCGATACCAGGTACCCATTCGGGAACAGAAAATGAAATTTCGTTAAAGCCGTCAATTATTTTATTAATACCTGATATTAACAAGTTTACAAATCCCTCAAAACCAGTAATCATACCGTTAATAATGTTAATGAAGAAATTTCTTACCTCTTTCAAACTGTTTTTAAAAGGTGTCCAGACATCCTTTTCAAACCAGTCCGCAAACTTTCCCCATAATTCAGTAATATCCTGCCACACCTCGGACGCTTTCGTTTTCACTGTATCCCAATTTTGTACTAAAAGAACGATGATTGCAATTAATGCGCCTATAGCTAAAACTACCAGCCCTATTGGTGAAGTAAGGAAAGCTACGGCAGCACCAAAAGCAGTTGTGACAGTAGTTGCGATAACGCAAATTGCATTCCAAGCCGTGGTAGCTGCTGTCATTGTAATTTGTGCCGCAACATTTGCAACCTTTGCGGCAGTTGAAGCAACCCATGCCGTAGTCTCCTTTGCTAAATTAACCATATTAGCCACTAAGGCTGCTATAAAATCTTTTCCATATAGACCAACTAAATACAAGGTTTCCGCCTTATCGGCTAACTTTGCAATTGTTGCTGCTTTAAATGCGGCAGTTAGTCCATTCAATATCCCGACAACGCCCCCTGCACGTATAATAAACTCGCCTAAAGTCGCTATTTCCCACGCTGCAAAGAACAATCCTACGGTAATTGTCATACCTTGCACCAGACCCTGATTTTCTGAAATCCAGTTGCTAATATTCCGCAATGCACCTACCACCAATTCTAAGGTCGATACAATTATTCCCCCCGTCCACTCTGCAATGGGTTTCAAGAAGTTTTCCCAAAGCCAAATCCCTAGAGGCTTTAAGGCATTAATAGTTTCGTTTAAAATATCAACCGCAGCCGCTATCCCCTTAATAACTAACGGGACGACATTGTTTAATGCCCACACGCCAAGTGGAACTAGTACATTCTCAAAAAACCAGAGAAGTCCCTCTCCTATATTAATGGCGAGCGGCGTAAGAGCCTCCCATAATTCATGTAAAGCATCATTAATTTTCTGCCAGTCTACCATTGCAAGTCCATTTGCAATAATATCTAAAAATCTTGGTAATCCTTCACCCAGAACCCACTGACCAACAGGCACCAAAAAAGTTTCATAAAAATCTTGTAACGCATCCCAAGTGAAACCTCCTAAACGCTTTAATTCCTCCCACAAACGCTTTGCTGCTTCGATTGTCGGTTCCATTAATTCCTTAAATCGTTCTAGGCTGGCTAATAACTTGGGGCTTATTTCTGTATCCGTGCCTATATCCTCGGTCATAACCTCTGACGATATACCATTGCCTACATCAGGAGCAGCACCGTCGCCCGATGATGCGTCTGGCTTTGACAACACATTTAATTCATCAAAACTTGCCAAGGCTGATTTTGCTTGTTTTCCTGCCTTTTCAGCGGCATTTCCTGCATCTTTTGTTGCTCCTGCTAATTCCTCCGTAGAAGCTGCCGCACCTGCTGCGCTGTCAGCTGTTTTGGTATTTACATTTACAACCTTTCCGAAAAGTATTGCTGAAACTTGAGAGAACTTATTTGCAAGAACTGTAAGCCAATCTACCAACTGTTTTATCGGGGGAATTATCTTCGAAATAATAGGCGTTAATGCGTTGCCGATTGCAATTTTCAGATTATTAAATGAGAACTGTAATTGTAATACTCTACCCGAAAAACTATCAGCTATTTTCGCAGCGTCGCCTACTTGAAATTTTGTTTCTTCGAGTATACCGTTTACCTCTGCTTGTATTTTCTGTTGCTGAGTAAGGTTATTGGAGGTTGTGCCAATTGATTTTGCGTAGTCTTGCCACATCTTAGCTACATTTTTTGTAACACCTGCGTTATCCACAAGAATAGAGTTCTCGTTTTTTAAGCCCTCTGATGCAGTTTCTACAGCCTGACCCAGCGTATAGCTTGATTGTCGTCCGAATGCCGCACTGTCCTTAAGGGCGATCAATACTTTTTGTATTTGGGTATCGTCATATCCTCTCAGGGCAAGATTTTTGTAAGCGTTTATGGCATTTGTGGCTGGAACCAGACCGTCAGAAATATATTCGTTTATAAACTTCTTTGCCGTACCAAAGCTTTTGCCCTGTCCATCCATAATTGATTGCAAACCTATTAGGGCATTTCCCATTTCTGTTGAAGCCGAAACGGCAGCCTTGCCAAAATCAATCACTGCTTTTACACCAAAGGCAATACCCGCAGCTATGGCAACGCCTTTTAATGCCTTTGTTATTCCTCCAAGCCCTGCATTAATGCTTTTCAGCCCCCCGTTAAATCCTGATGAATCTAACCTTGTATCAATGCGGATGCTTCCATCATAACTAGCCATTGCTTCCCCTCCTTTCTTTTTCGCATTAAAAAAGCACCCCCATCTAAGGTAGGTGCTTTTATGATATTATTGAACAAATCCTGTCTGAAATTTTACAGTTTTTGCCGAGGAATAATCTCCTGATTCCATAAGTTTAAATGATTTTGTTTGCCCTTCAACTAAATCATAAACGTATCCATTGCCGCCTCCCATAAGGCTTCCGTCTTTGTCATAAAAAGTATATTCAACTTCGATCATAGTATATTTTTTGTTATTTTGATTGGTAATTTCACCTGTTACATAGGTATAGTTGCCTGACGATTCAACTAAATATTCCGATGAAAAAGCAAAACCATTCGCTGTAGTTTCCTTTTTCACTTCGGTATTTGTTTTTGTTTCGGTCTCCGCAGTTGCTTCCTTGTTGTTTAATGTAACGGTTTTTGTTGCACTATCCCACTTTACTTCTTTACCGACAGCTTCTGCGACAGCCCTCACGGGTAAATAAGTTGTCCCGTCGTATGTGAACGGCTCCTTGTCCGTCTTGAGTTCTTTTCCATCAACAAGCACCTTAATGCTATTGTAGCTTACTGGAATCATTGTATCAGCTACTTTTGCATAAGCAATAGGAACCGCCCCAACAATTAAAGTTGCCACCATGGCACCTAACAACATATCTTTCAGTCTGTGATATTTCATGTAAACCCCTCCTTTGGTAATATGTTCTAAATATACCCCAAATTATGGAATCAATCAACACTTTTATACCTCATTTTCCAAGTAAAGCCATGAATTCAGCTTCCGCAGCTTCTTCTTCGGCTGTCAATTTTATAGGCAATTCAAACATACTTCTATTTTCATAGTACACTTGTTTTTCCTCTTTGGTAAGTTTCCCTTTTGCAAATTGCGAACGGAAATACAAAATTCTGCTCATGATACAATCTTCGGGCAGTTCCATAAAAGCCATGACGAACTCCCACCAGTGAACAAACTCACCTGTGGAAAGTCTCCCATTCAGCACTCTGTTTACGCCAGAAAATATATATTTT
>ENA-UOOM01000300-UOOM01000300.1-fermentation-metagenome-genome-assembly--contig:-NODE-300-length-60275-cov-19.369047_pt1 | contig 60275 bp, 59 predicted proteins | sample MGYA00245781_ERZ724031 | MGnify/ENA primary metagenome ERZ724031 (study PRJEB28704, sample SAMN03018317) | fermentation metagenome | biome: anthropogenic terrestrial biome; feature: soil; material...
GGCTTCATCAATAATTTTGGTTCACAACCATCCCAGCGGAGAATGTGAACCCAGTAACGAAGACATTGTTTTGACAAACAGATTGGATGAGTGCGGTAAAATTTTGGGAATCAGGGTTTTGGATCACATAATAATCGGTGACGGCGTGTATTTCAGCTTTAAAGAAGAAGGTTTAATCTAAATGAAAGGAAACACAAATGGGACTTTTTGATTTTTTTACACAGAAAATAGGGATAGATTTAGGAACATCGAACACTTTAATATATGTAAACAATAAAGGAATAATCGTAAATGAGCCATCAGTGGTCGCAATTAACATATTATCAAATGAAGTATGCGCCGTTGGGGATGATGCAAAGGCAATGCTTGACAGAACCCCTAAAACAATAAGCGCAATAAGACCGCTGAAAAACGGTGTAATAGCAGATTTTGAAATAACAAGAGCAATGATAAAGTATTTTATTACAAAGGCTCTTAATAAAAAAAGATTTGTTAAATCAAATATAGTAATCAGTGTTCCCGTGGGAGTGACTTCTATTGAGAGAAGAGCAGTGGAAGAGGTTGCATATGATGCGGGTGCAAGGAAGGTCAGGCTTGTGGAAGAGCCTATGGCAGCTGCCATAGGTGCCGGGCTTAATGTAGATCAGCCTATAGGCAATATGATAATTGATATAGGTGGAGGCACAACCGAAATTGCGGTAATATCACTGGGAGGAATTGTTGAAAGCGATTCTCTCAGAATTGCCGGAGATGATATAGACGTAAATATTAAGGACTATGTTAAGAATAAATATAAAATGGATATAGGCCTTGTTACTGCGGAAAAAATTAAGATGGTGCTCGGTAATGCCAGCAAGGACTATTACCTCAGAAACAGTATATCCGGTTTGAACGATGCCGATAACACAGATAAAAATAATGAAGATATTGAAGATATCGAAAATAATGAGGAAATTGCGGATAATAATGAATACAATGCAAATGATAGAAACAATGCATTTCAGATAATGGAAATTAGGGGAAGAGACATTGTATCTGGACTCCCCCTGAAAATAACCATAACAAGTGATGAAATCAGAGAAGCAATTATTGAAACAATTAATTCAATTGTCAATGCCATAAAAAGGGTTCTTGAAAGAACACCTCCCGAATTATCCTCCGATATTTATACAAACGGAATTTATTTAAGCGGAGGGGGAGCTTTATTAAAGGGATTGGATATATATATTGAAAAAGAAACGGGTATAAAAGTCTATGCTGCCGATAATCCATTGCAAAGTGTTGCTTTGGGTGCAGGAAAAATTTGTGAAAATATATAAAGCGGTGTATATATGAATTTTATAAGAGAGCATTTTAAGAAAATGTTGTTTTATCTTACAATTTTTGTATTGATAATTATGATAGGGCTGTCATCAATAGGTAGGATGGAAGGTGCTGACTTGGGGTTTTTCGGGAACCTGATTTCCGGACTACAAAAAATAACTTATAAAACAGGCCTTACTCTTACCAACTCATTTTATTCGGTTCAGGAAATTGTGAAAATGCGTGAAGAAAATATTATGCTTACGGAAACGGTTTACAGCCTCAAGGAGCAGGTGAGGATTTTGGAAAACATCGTTAACAAATCCGATGCCTTGGAAACAGAATATGAAATGAAGAAGAACCTTTCTTATGACTATGTTGTTGGACAAGTAATTGCTTTGGATGATTCCAATTGGTTCAGCAGATTTACCATTGACAAGGGCGAAAATGACGGCATAAAGCAAAATGACATAGTTATTCAAGCTGTGAAAACAGAGGATGGAATTATACAGATAGGTCTTTTAGGCATAGTTGCCGAAACTTCATCAAATTGGTCAAAAGTTATCACGCTGCTGGATGAAAGATGCAAGGTAAGCTTTAGAGACATTAACAACGATGAAAGCGGAATTGTGCAGGGCAGCATTGACGGCAATGTAACGGGATATTTTTTCAACAGCAAAGTCAGCGCTGATATGGGAGATAAACTTGTAACATCGGGAATCGGGGAAATTTTTATTCCCGATATTTATATAGGTAATGTTAAAGAAGTCGTTAAAACCACAGATGCTTCTACCCAGAAGATTATTGTTGAACCTGCTGTTGAATTTACAAAGATAAACAGAGTATATATTCTGACAAAATAATGCATTTTATCGAAAGGCAATAATATGAAAAAAATCGGACTTATGTCTTCCTTAATAGCTTTATTTTTTATATTTCAAACATCATTTATAGGCTTTTTTAATTATTTTGGCATCGTTCCAAATTTTTCCCTGATTTTGTTAGTGATACTCGCTATGTTGTCAGATGGATTAACAGGGGGAATCCTTGGCTTTGTGACAGGGATTTTGTATGATGCAATGATATATGATGTTTTTGGCGTATATACTTTAATTTATTTTTTCATTGGTGCAATAGTAGGAAGCCTCAGTGACGACATGCAAAGAGAGAATTATCTTGTCTACAGCGCAGCAACTGGAATTTCAACCATAGTGATGCATTTCTTGTTATACTTGATTTTATTCTTTTTAAGATTCAGAGTTCAAATGGCTGTAAGCATTTTGCCGGGAATTATTATAGAAACCGTAATAAATATGGTTCTTGTTGTATTTGTATTAAAATTTGTTATATACTTATTTAATTTATTTAAAGTAAAAGCATGAGGTGTTAAATTTGTTAAAATTTTTAAAAAATCGTCTTAATATATTATATTTAATAATAATAGTGATGTTGGTTATTTTAGGTTTTAGAATGGCGGTGCTTACCATTGTTGAAGGACAGGAGTACAGACAAATTGCAGATATTAAAAAAATTAAGGACATTCCCGTAAAAGCACCCCGCGGAAAGATATTTGACAGAAACGGTGTACTTTTAGCGGACAATGTGTCAAGCTTTACGGTGCAAATGTATACCGATGAAATTAAACCGGAAAACTTTAATGGAGTATCATATAAATTATCAAAAATATTAGATGAAAATATGGAAAAACCCATTGATGAATTTCCGATTGAAATAGACACGTTTGACTATATTGACAAAAATATTGAGACAGTTCAACATGACTTGCAGACAGAGGGAATTGAAGCAATTTCTTACACCACTGCCGAAGATAAGGTTATTGAAACAGTAAAGGAAAATATTTATGAATGGCTGGATTTCAGCACTTTTATTTATAATGAACAATTTTCTCCCAAACAAAGAGTCCTTGCCGCTCTTTTAAAGGATGATGTGCCCATTGAATTGAATGAGGGGAATTTCGAATATCCTGAAGAAATGCTTAATCCTGTTGCCGATGGCACTGCTGCAACAGAAAACCAAGAAAATATAACGCCAAAAGCAAATGCGGAACCAAAAACACAAATACAAATATGGCTGTCGGAAAATAATTTAAAAGAAAATATAAATGCAACAGAAGCGGTGGCTCAATTATTAATAAATAACAACAAGTATCTTTCTTCAATTTTTTCCAATTCAAAAATCAGAAGATTATCCTATGAGTTTATAATTCAAAAAGGGTACGGAGAAAATATAAAGCTAAATGATTTTTCCTTCGTTTATGATGAAGAATATGAGAATATCAAAAGAAGCCTAAATGCAGCCAATGAAGAAATAATGATGAACACATCCGCACAAGATGATTTTGTTATTTTAACAATGAAAAATTCCATTGATAATTTGCTTCAGACAATTTATGAAGGAAAAAATGAAAAAATTAAACCGGGCGAAATTCTTATCGACAGGTTAAAGGAAATATATCCGGATTTACCGGTTCAATTTATAGAAAAAGATGGAGCCGGAAGTTTTGAATTTACTGATTTAACAATTAGAGACAAGTATTTTAATCAACAGCATATGGACATAAGCACTACCGCATATAGTTTTGTTAAGGAAATAGCCTTTAAAAATTATGATGTTTTATATAATTTGGTTACTGATGATAATGTAAAGTATTTTGCCCAGGTTGAACTGTTGAAACATGTAAACCCTACAATATCTATAGCGGAATGGGAATACACTCCCATAAGAAACAAGAAAAACTGGATTAAAAACAATGTAAAATCAGCCGGGGAAACTCATGATTATACGGCGGAAGAAGCATTTGAAATGCTTAGGGAATCACTTAAAATAACTGAAGAAATAAATGATTATGACATGCGCAATATGATGGTATTGAGGGAAAGGTATAATAAAGTAAGCTATCTTTCATACCATCCCGTTGATATCTGCTACAGCATATCCGAAAGAACGGTTGCCATGATTTCTGAAAGATCTCACGAATTGCATGGAATAAATGTTGAAATCGAACCACTTAGATATTATCCGCAATATGAAAGCGCATCTCATGTCATAGGTTACTTAGGTAAAATTGCTCAGGACTATGAAATTCAGGATTATGTTGTGGAAAAAGGGTACAGTACCGATGATATAATCGGAAAGACAGGAATCGAAGAAAAATTTGAAGATTATTTAAGGGGAGTTAAGGGTAAGAAAACGGTTGAGGTAAATAATGTAGGAAGAACAATTCGTTCAGTATCAAGCCAGGCGCCTGTTCCGGGAGATAATATATATTTGACCATAGACCTTGGGCTGCAGAAAAAAGCCGAAGAATCATTAGAGAAGGGGTTCGACAGAATTCGCGAAGGAGGCGTGTTCGAAAGTCAGTGGGGTGATTTTGCCTTTAAGGACAAATATGAAAATGCCCGGTCGGGAGCTTTGGTTGCCCTTGATGTAAAAACCGGAGAAGTTTTGGCACTTGCAAACTATCCCTCCTATGATTTGAATTTGTTTTCAACCGGAATTACAACAGAGGATTGGAACAGCCTGTTAAACGATTCAAAAAATCCATTGGCCCCAAGACCTCTATACAATATAGCAATGCTCACTGCAATACAGCCCGGCTCTACATTTAAAATGATTACATCCTTGGCGGCGCTGGAAAAGGGAGTAAATCCAAATACGAAAGTTTATTGTGCCGGTACCATGAAGGTGGGTGACGGAAACGTCAGCTGTTGGATACACAACATGTTTGGCGGGTCTCACGGATATCAGACAATGTATCAGGCAATAATGAATTCCTGTAACTTTTATTTTTATACGACTGTGCTTGGCGAAAATTTGGCCACACATCAAAAGCATACAGTAAAGGTCAATGCGGAAGACATAATTGATATGGCAAGTAAGTTTGGCTTAAATTCAAAAACAGGTATTGAAATAGACATACCACAGGAAGCTTCCGGAGGAGTTCCAAGCATTGAGGGTAAAAAATCCAGCATGCGTGTTTATTTAAGGATATTTCTTGAAGCAAATGTGGAAAGATACCTGAATGACGGAGCCGTTATAGATTCATCAATGAAAAATGAAATAATTGAAGAAATAGTAAGCTGGATAGACAGAGAAGAGCCGATGACAAGAGGCGAAGTTTATGAAGGGCTTAAGGCTTTAAACTTAAACCCTGATAAAACCAACGACAATTATGTGCCATTGGTGGATATAATCAAATATTCCTATATAAACCAGGCTGCTTGGACTGTGGGAGATAATTTGAACATAAGCATCGGTCAGGGAAATAATGCTTATACAACAATGCAGATGGCAAATTACGCAGCTTCCTTAGCTAATGGCGGCTACAGAAACAATGTCAGTGTTATAAAAGAAGTAAAAACCTATGACGGAAAAGAAACAGACTATATACCATTAAGAAAATCCGAAAAAATCGAATTATCTTCGGACAGCTATTTAGATGTGGTGAAACAAGGAATGAAGATGGTTTCATATGATGACAGTGCAAAACCATATTCAAAATTTCCTGTGGAGGTGGGAAGCAAGACGGGTACTGCCGAAAAGGAAGGCATAAATCCCGAAACGGGAGAGCCATATGATGACTTTGCATGGTATGTTGCCTTTGCACCGTACGATGCCCCCCAAATAGCGGTTGCATGCGTGTTGTTTGAGGGAGGCTCCGGACGTTACCCCATACCTATAGTCAGAGAAGTTATAGGGGAATATTTGAAGATAAACGGTATAATTGATTAGCAAATCAAAAGGGATCAATCAGGGGTGCTCTTCTTGCCGATTGCGCGGAAGGCACTTCGTAGATTATTGAAGCTGTCTGATTAAGTTATACTTAACGACGGCGAAGTTCGAAACAAAAATATTCGGGAGATATAAGATGAATGTTATATTAATTGGTTCGCAAAAAAGTGATATCGGTAAAACAGTAATAAGCATAAAGACAGCAGTTGAACTTTCAAGCACAGGCAAAAAAGTCCTCATGATGGATTTATCTTCGGGGAAAATTAAAATATCTGAATACCTGAAAGTAAACGAGGATATTATTTATGACATAGCAGATGTTTTTAATAACACATGTCCCTTGGACCAGGGGCTTATTGAAATTAATGAAAATTTGGCTCTTCTGCCATGTCCGAGAGTGCCGGGAAAATTAAATGAAATTAATAAAGAATTATTTGTTAATTTATTAAATAATATAGAAGGATACGATTATTTAATCATAGATGCGGACAAATTGACATCAGTCTATATCGATTTTTCAAAAATTCAAAATGCAATAACAATAAATAATAATGATTTCTCCTGTATTAAGGAAATAAACACAGATAAAACAATTTCATCAAAGGCTGCAAATTTTATTGTCGTAATAAACAAGTACAACAAAAAAGGCGCCCGCAAAGGAATTATGATGAGGCTTAAGGATATAGAAAGGCTTACGGAAACAACCGCAGCATCATTAATCGAAGAAAACATAAAATATTCAGATATACGGTATGAGATGCTGCTCGATGCTGATTTTCTGAAAACTGAAATTAACAATATAATAAAGAATATAAAATAAAAACTTTTGTCCGCAAAAGTTTTTTTATTTGTAATAAAGCTTGTAACACATTAATAAAATGTATGGAAGGGGTGGTGAAATGAATAAATTAACAAAAAAAAGAATCAACATTAAAAGAAAGGAACAATTTAATAAAAAATTAGCGCTGCAGGTTATTTTCAGCATAGTCTTGGTAGCGGCAGTTATTGTAACAAAGAATATAAACTCTGACTTATCGGAAAAATTTATAAATGCTGCAGATGAAAAAATGAGTGCAAGCATTGAATTGCTGCAAGTGAGAGATACGATTACAGGTGGTTTTAAAGCTGCAATAAACAAGTTGCCCTTTGTCGGAAAGAAGGAATCGGCTTCACCGGTTATAGGAACACTTTACCGTAAATACGGACTGAATAAAACTGACGATGTATCATATTACAATCATGGTATGGATATTAAATCTGAGACGCAATCAGTTAAATCAATAACGGAAGGGAAAGTAGTATCCTTAGGAAACAATGAAAAACTTTCAGGCTACATTATAATTCAAAACGATGAAAAAACATTTATTTACGGTAAAATAAACGAAACTTATGTTAAAGAGGGAGACAGTGTATCCAAGGGAGATGTAATAGGAGCCCTTAAGGAAGACAATATGATTCTTCATATAGAAGTTTGGGAGGATGGTGCATCAATAAATCCTTCAACATTATATGATTTGATAAAATAGCCCTTTGGGGAAATGTTAATTATTGCACTTGCCGCACATGAAGTTTCCCATGTGTTTTCGGCAATATTACTGAATATTGGATTTTCAAAGGTTAAAATTACATTGTTCGGGTTTAATTTTAATGCTGACTTGGAAGATATTACATATGTTAAAAAGTTCATTTTGTTCTTTTCGGGCGCCGCATGTAATTTATGCCTTTACTTTGGATTTAGAAATACAGAGTATTTTGATTTTGCAAATATAAATTTATTTTTAGCTTACATGAATCTGATTCCCATTGTGCCATTGGATGGCGGTAATATTTGCAAGACGATTTTAGAAATATTTTTGGAAACTAAGACTGTTTCAAGATACATAATTATGACCAATACCTTTTTTATCATTTTCTTTATAATTATAATACATGCATATAAAAACTATTTGTATTTTTTGCTTATTGTTATGGGACTTAAAGGAATAGTGGATGAAAACAGCCGGTTGCTTGAAAAATCCATTATATTCGGATATAATAGATTTAAATTCAAATAGTCGGAGGAAAAAAATGATATCTGAAAACATTATGATAAGGAAAAGTGTTTTTTGTGATTGTGAAATATTTGCGAAGTGGGAGCAGCAGGATTATATAAAAGAATTCCTGACCATCAACGAAATGCGCACCTACGAGGAAATTGTAAGAGAATTCATTTTGAGAGAGCAGGATTCCTCGAACGAGCAATATACAATTACCCTGAAAAGCAAAGAGCCTATCGGTAGGATTTATCTTTCGAAAATATCGAAAGAATCGGATTCCATTGATATTACAAGAATTTATATAGGTGAAAAAGATTATCTCGGGAAGGGCTACGGAAGAGAAGCAATGGAATTGTTGTTGGAGTATTGTTTCAATATTTTAAAAATGGAAAGGGTATCATTAGATCATTATACCGGAAATACCGCGGCAAAATTGTACTTAAGCCTCGGATTCAGATATGAAGGTATAATGAGGAATGCAGCAAAAAGAAACAATGAGTATTTCGATTTACACTTAATGTCTATGTTAAGAGAAGAATATAAAAAAAATAATTGATATTTTTCAGAAAAGTAGTATAATATTAATACATTTGTAAATGAATAATTTATAAATGCCTCTTAAATTTTTTGCCTCAAGCCGTGATATTCACGGCTTGCCCTTTTATATTACCCTCTTATAGAAAACAAAATTACCAACATGCAATATATAAAAATTATAATAAATATATATTTTCTTAAAAATCTCCATATTCTGAAAATCATTTAATCCCCCCTTATATTATATGTTAACAGTAACAATAAGAATGCATAAAATAAATTAACTTTAATGAGAAATGGAGGAATAAAATGCCTACAATATATTTAAGCCCATCGACACAGCAATACAATTTATTCGTAACAGAGGGAAGCGAAGAATATTGGATGAATCAAATAGTAGATGCAATGATTCCGTATCTTCAGCAATATGGAATAGATTATTACAGAAATACTCCTGAAATGACAGCGGGTTCTTCTATAAGAGATTCTAATTCAAAGAATGTGGATTTTCATTTAGCAATTCATTCAAACGCATCGGGAGAATCTCAGGAAGGCAGAAACAGAGGAGTAATTGTTTTTCATTATCCCGGAAGCACACAAGGGCAGAGGATGGCTGATTTATTAGTTCAAAATTTTAAAGAAATATATCCTCTGCCTGATCAAGTACGTGCTGTCCCGACTACGAGCTTAGGTGAAGTTTCAAGGACAAATGCACCATCGGTTTTAATTGAGGTCGCATATCATGACAATATTGAGGATGCCAATTGGATTACCAATAACATAGATACGATTGCAAGAGCAATTGCGGATTCCGTTAATGAGTATTTCAGCGGCGCAAGTCCGCAGCCGGGTACAGGTCCGCAGCCGGGTGTCGGTCAAACAGGAAGAGTTACTTTATCGAGCGGTTATCTGAATATAAGAAACGGTCCTGCCCTGAGCGGCGAAGTGATAGGAATGATTCCAAACGGAGCAACGGTAAGGATAACCGAACAGGTAGGAGAATGGTACAGAATAAACTATAACGGAATTGACGGATATGTATTCGGTGATTTTATAACACCGATGTAAAAGAGGCGCAGAGTGATCTGCGCCTTCGCGATTCTTAATATATGTCATTAGTACAAAATAGTATCTATCATAATCCGCATTGACTTTTATCCTTCCCTTCTTCTAAAAAGAGAACCTTATCCCCATCCTTTAGTCCTAATTTTTTTCTAATCTCTATAGGTATTGTTATTTGTCACTTTGAAGTTATTTTTGCAAGTTCCATATAAATCAATCCTTTCTAATTAAGTTCTGCCTATTCTCTCACCATGCATCAAATCATTGCTAATTTGGCAAGAGAATTTAATGAAGTAATCGAACATGCATTAGGCCTCATCGAATACGAGGGAGAGATGCGTTATAAGGGATACTCCGATCATGTATCCTTTTATTTGGCGTTCGCTTACTTTCAAATTGGGCGGGAGGAAAAAGTAATTCAATAAGACATTGTCCATACCCCCAACGAGTAACAATTGTTCCGTTAAGTAATTACATAAAATCCCGATATATAAAGTGAGAAACATTTATATTCATAGAAATTAGCATGTGAATTATAAAATAATATTACTTCTAAGGGGGAGTAGCAAATGGAGCTAAGCAAAAAGATTCCGCTGTTTACCATTCTAATGATCATGATTTCGGTCATCATCATTGCCGGACTAAGTATTGCGGAGAATCTCAACTATAACAAACAAGTAAGCTATGAGCAGGTAGAATCTTCAATCAACGATTTAAGTATTCAAATTCAACTAATGCTTGAGCGCTCAAGGAGAAATTCGATTTCAATTTCTCAAAATTACCGACTATTGAATGCACTAGAGAATCAAAATTTTGATCAAATGAAGTCCGTGTTGGATGATATAAACCAATACTTAGATGCGGATACAATCAGCATTACGGACATGAAAGGTAATGTAATGATCCGTCAACATGAACTGTCAAAGCTCGGTGATAATATCTTAAACCAAGCCAATGTTCAACAAGCGCTTGAAGGAAAGGTTTTAACAACTTTGGAACCAGGCGCTCTTGTAAAGCTCTCATGCCGCACAGGTGCGCCAATTCGCAATGAAAATGGCGATATCATCGGAACTGTTGTAACCGGTTATACCTTCGAAGATTCGGATCTCCTAGATGGACTAAAGACCTTACATAATACGGAACTGACCATTTTTGCAGACGATGTACGCATTGCAACCACGATTATACAAAATGGAGAGCGTGCTGTAGGCACATCGCTTAATAAAAACATAGCAAAAATTGTTTTAGAAGATGGAAAGCCATATATCGGCAAAGCTGATATTTTAGGTGTATCTCATATAACAAAATATGTACCCTTGAGGAATACGGAAGGCGAAATTGTCGGAGCTGTTTTTGCCGGCCTATCGGAGGCAGATATAAATAAAGCGGCAATAGACTCTGTCTTACACATGGTGATTGCAGCTATATTAATAATCGCAACCTGTGCTTTTATCCTGTTTCAATTTATTAACAAAAACATTAAACAGCCTATGCATAAGCTCACAGAAGTATCCAATATGCTGGCACAGGGGTATCTGGATGTGGAGATTGGAAATTCCACGAGTAGTAAAAAGGACGAAGTTGGTTTGCTGAATGAATCGATGTATCAAATGGTGAGGCAAATCAGAACTTATATTTCAGACATCACGCATGTTCTTTCTGCAATGTCGGATAATGATTTTACAGCAAAAAGCTCTGTATCCTATGTTGGCGACTTTACGGTGATTGGAACATCCCTGCTTGAAATCTCTAGTTCATTGAACCAGACTTTCATTTTGATTAATACGGCTATCGAACAAGTCAGTAGCGGCGCTTCCCAAGTTTCCGATGGGGCGCAGGTACTTGCAACAGGGTCCACTGAGCAGGCAGCTTCGGTAGAGCAATTGAGTGCTTCTATTTCCGAGGTTTCTGAGCGAGCTGAAGAAAATGCTGTACAAGTTAGAAGGGCTACTGCACAGCTTGGAGAGGCTGGTGACCGCTTGAATGAAGGGAGCCAGCAGATGTCGCAGCTGATTAGGGCTATGTCGGATATTAGTTCCTCCTCCAATCAAATTGTCAATATTATAAAATTCATTGAGGATATTGCATATCAGACGGACATACTTGCGCTTAATGCCGCAATTGAGGCAGCCCATGCGGGAAATGCCGGAATGGGCTTTGCTGTAGTCGCCGACGAGGTGCGTAACTTGGCAGCAAAATCGGCGGAGGCGGCAAAGCAAACTGCTGCTCTAATTGGAGCATCAGTTGAAGCAGTGGAAAAAGGGTCCCAAATCACAGCAGAGACTGCACAGATTATGCAAGATGCAATCAAATACCTTGCCGATATCATCGACGATATCGGCAGGATTGAGCAGGCATCCAGTCAACAGACCTTCTCCATCGAGCAGATAAAGGAAGGCCTTATGCAGGTTTCTACAGTTGTGCAGAGCAATGCTGCAACCGCTGAAGAGAACTCTGCAACAAGTGAAGAAATGTCTGCTCAAGCAGCTATGCTGCGTAAGGAAGTTGCCAAATTTAAGCTGCTGCATACGGAATATTTGCACTCGATAGATGCTGTTGATGTGCTACCTAATCCCGAAAGTAGTTCTTCAGCTTATTCTTTGACTACAGGGAAGTACTGATATTGATCTATTAAGAAAACAATTGGAGGGATATTTAATGGAACAGGCCCCACTTCTATTTTCGTTATTATTTTTTATGATATTTGTCATTTATTTGTTCTTTGGAATATATATCATCTATATGAATTCCAAGGCAAATCTTAATAGGATGTTTTTTTGCGTATGCATTTCCTTGTGTTTCTGGTCTTTGGGTTTTGCAATTGCAAATTCCGCCCCAGATTTAGAAACATGCTTATTGTGGCGAAGAGTTTCCGCTCTTGGCTGGGGAACAATGTACGGCTTAATGCTTCATTTTTTATTGATACTTACAGACAATAAATATTATAAAAAAAATTGGAGGCTATGCTTACTATTGCATTTGCCCGCGCTGACCTGCATCTACGCCTTTGCCGCCTCTGGGAGGATTACGGCAACCCAATATAACCTGGTGAAAGTACATAGCGGTTGGATCAATATAGCGGTGCAGAACGGGTGGACTACCTTTTTTCATGTTTATTATATCAGCTATATACTTGCATGCCTGGGAATTATCTGGCTTTGGAGGCATAAGGCAACTGACCAAACTATTCGGAAACAAGCTAACCTTCTGCTGCTTTCCATTGCTCTCGCAATGCTGCTTGGCAGTCTGACCGATGTAATTTTAACCGCAACTGTGCAGGGCCCATTGCCGCAAATGGCGCCAGTGTTTAACCTATTACCGATTATGGCTGTTTATTATTCTATGAAACGCTATAACTTAATGGGGGAGGCTCCTAAGAATGAAGAGCTATTCATACTGGGTAATGAAACCCGTTTGAAGCTTTATTTGTATTTATCTTTGGCATTTTTATCAGGAGGGGCAATAAGCGCTTTATCATATTTCTTACCGAATATGGTGCAAGGAGAGCAGAGCTTGCAATCCATGCTTTATGCAAGCGGACTGTTGTTCTTTTTGGGCTTAATTATCCTGCTAACGCAATTAATTAAGAATGAAAAAATCAAAGAAACCATTGTTTTAATAGCGATGCTTTGCAGCATCCCTATTATCACCTTTCAGTTTATTGATTATGCAGGGATTACTGTCTGGGTGTTTCCTCTTGTTTTGATGATTATTTCACTTGTTTTTGGCACAAGGGCACCGCTCATTTCGATTACAGCCGTATCCGTTGCTACCCAGCTCCTGCTTTGGATCAATGGACCCACAGAGGTCGTAAAGCTTGACAGATTCGATTATATTATTAGAATCGGCATTTTTCTGATTGCTTTTTTTGTTGGCTCTTTTGTAAACGTAGCTTATATAAAGAGGATAAAAGAAAATTCCTATCAGATTGAGTTTCAAAGGCTTATTTCAGATATCTCTTCTGATTTCGTCAGCATCAGCCAACTAAATATCAATGAGAAAATTAATGGCATGTTGCATAAGATAGGCCGTTTTTTTCAGGTGGATCGTACCTATATTTTTCTGATTAACCATCAGGACAGTACCATGACCTATAGTCATGAATGGTGTAATGAAGGAATCAAGCCTGAGGTCGAAGCCATTCAGAATGTCCCATTAGATGTGTTCCCTTGGTGGATGGAGCAGCTGGGTAGCAACAAGTTAGTGTCCATAGAGGATGTAAGCAAACTTCCCGTTGAGGCCTCTGTGGAGAAAGAGCAGTTAACCCAGCAGGGCGTTAAATCCGCAGTCGTCATTCCCATTGAGGAGAACGGACAAATGTTGGGTTTCATGGGTTTGGATTCTGTAAGATCATTAAAGAAGTGGTCCAATTATCATATTAAGCTGCTTAAAATCCTTTCAAACCTATTAGCCGATAGTTTGATAAGGATAAAATCTGAAAAAAAGATTGAATATATGGCCTATTACGATCACCTGACGGGCATTCCCAACCGAACTTTGTTCTCTGATCGCCTCACACAGGCAATTCATCTTGCCAAGCGAAACAAAAAGTATATTGGAGTAATATTCATCGATTTAGATAGCTTTAAAATGGTGAACGACACGATAGGGCATGGTGCCGGGGACACCATTCTAAGGGAAGTATCACGGGGCATGGAGCAACAGCTGCGAAAAACTGATACAGTTGCCCGATTTGGTGGAGATGAATTCTTGGTTCTGGTTAATAACCTTGCATATAATGAAGATATTATAAAGGTTGTCGAGAATCTTATAGAGGTGTTTGAACATCCTTTTAATGTGAACGGTCAGGAATTCTATATTACCTGCAGTGCGGGTGTAGCCGTTTACCCCTTTGATGGTGAAGATGCGGAAACATTGGTTAAAAACGCTGATATTGCCATGTACATAGCCAAATCCAGAGGCAAAAACCAGTATGCATTATGCACAGAAGATATGAAAGATGAAGTAAAACAAAATATAAAGCTCTCGAACTGCTTATATAGAGTCCAAGAACGAGATGAGTTGAGCCTTTATTATCAACCCCAGGTCAAGCTAAATACAGGCCAAATCATCGGACTGGAGGCACTGCTGCGCTGGAAACATCCCGAGATGGGAATGATCCATCCGAGTACTTTTATTCCTTTGGCTGAAACGAATGGCACAATTAACAGCATTGGTGAATGGGTGTTAAAAACAGCTGCTCGTCAGAATAGGCTATGGCAGGACAAGGGATACCCGCATTTGCGTATGGCCGTGAATCTCTCTATCGTTCAATTTAATAATCCGAGTTTGGTCGCTAATGTTGAGCGTATTCTGCAAGAAACAGACCTAAATCCTAAGTACCTTGAACTCGAAATTACAGAAAGTGTTGCGACAAAGGAATCGACAAATATCGTGGATACTTTAAACCGGCTAAAGCAGCTTGGAGTGTCCATTTCCATCGATGATTTCGGAACGGAATATTCTTCCCTTAATCGCTTGAAGGAACTCCCAATTGATCGCATTAAGATTGACATGCAGTTTGTCCAAGGCATTGAAGGCAACGAAAAGGATCAAGCCATAACTAAAGTTATCATCAACCTTGCCAAAAGCCTGGGGCTTGAAGTCCTGGCTGAAGGCGTTGAAACAGCACCACAACTGGAATTTCTCAACCAAAGGATGTGCGATGAAGTGCAGGGATACTACTATTACAAGCCTATGCCAGCCGAGGAGATTGAGAAGCTTCTTAATGCCTGCTGTTCGGCAAGAGACATATAAATCATGCTTTTCAAAGGTTTATTTGCCGTAGCTATTCATCAAATTATAAATTCTTTTTATAAGCGTGTAAAAAGCAAGTGACCCGATTACGATTACCGATTGGCCACTTGTTTTTCCGTATTATGTTTGATTTATCTTAAATGCCCATGGCATGGTGGACTTCTGTACGAGCCTTTTAAATATCTTTGAATTTTTATCAATTGTCTAATCCTTTTATTTGCAGAGTGTACGAAAAAACCACAAGGCATTTTTATCCTTGTGGTTTATCAAGACATCCACAAAAAGCTTGATGCCCCGCGGCTTTTTCCGTAGGGCATCTTTTTTAGGACTTAATTATGGTGCGGTCGGGGGGATTTGAACCCCCACGAATGTACATTCGCTAGCCCCTCAAGCTAGTGCGTCTGCCGTTCCGCCACAACCGCATTGCTTATCTATTATAATTGATTGATTATATTTTGTAAAGCAATTTTTATTTATCAAAAAGATTTTTTTATCTAACTGAGATTACTAAGGTTATGTATAATATGTAAATATACAGTCCGGCAATCTATTTTTACTTGTATTTTTGTATAATTTGAATTATAATAATTGTATCAAGCAATTGTGGGGGATAGTATGAAAGTTGCGGTAATAAAATCATTTACACATGAAAACAACGGCGGAAACGGAGCCGGTACAGTTATTTTGAACGAGCAATTAACGGATGAAAGAAAGCAGGAAATAGCAAGTAAGGTTGGATTGTCAGAGACAGCATTTGTTTTTAAGAAAAGTGAAAACGATTATGATGTAAGCTTTTTTACTCCCGTATGTGAAGTTGACCTTTGCGGTCATGCAACAATTGCAGCATTTTATTACTTGGGAGAAACAGGACAAATTAAAGGCAACAACGAAACAAGGACAGTATATCAAAATACAAAGGCAGGCAGACTTAAAATCGAACTAACATTCAAGGAGGGAAATATTGATTATGTTCTAATGCAGCAAAGTGAACCCCGTATATATAACGAGCTTAAAGATCAAGTAAAACAAATAGCAGATTCACTAAATACAGATGAAGAATCAATAGGACTTAATAATTATGATATAAGCCCGACGATTGTGTCTACAGGTTTAAAAGACATTTTGATACCTGTCAAATCAAGAGATATACTGAATAATCTTAAGGCGGATTATAGGCTGATAGAGGATATTTCTTATGACAACGATGTAGTGGGTTATCATGTTTATACAATTGATGAAGGAAAGGTTTATGCAAGAAATTTTGCTCCGAAGGTTGGAATTAATGAAGAATGTGCAACGGGTACTTCTAACGGAGCATTGGGAAGCTTGCTTTACAGTAAAGGATTGATTTTAGACCAAATGGAAGTAATCCAAGGAGAATCCATGAATGAAAAAAGCCTCATATTCGTAAAAGTAAATCGGAACAATGGTACTATGGAAGTCCATGTCGGCGGTAAAGCTTTTATTGAAGAGTATATAGAAGTTTAGCGGGGGATTGTATGAAGATAAAAGAGGTTATAGATATTGTAAAAGCCGATGTTCTGACAAATTATCATGATGAGAATACCGAGCTTAAATGCGGCTTTGCCAGTGATTTAATGAGTGACGTGCTTGCATATGCTTGCAGTGATTCTTTGCTTATAACAGGATTAAATAACCCCCAGGTAATCAGAACCGCAGAAATGTTAGATATTACTACCGTTTTGTTTGTAAGGGGAAAGAGACCGAGCAAAGATGTAATAGAATTGGCAAAAGAAAATTGTCTTACGGTGCTTGCAACTGATTGCACGATGTTTAAAACATGCGGATTATTAGTGACTAACGGTATGAAAGGGCTAGATTTAAATGACTGACGGAATTTTAAAAAGATATAGCTACAGTGTGAATGCAAATGATTTCACGACCGCCGGGAAAGGTTCAAGTACAATAAAAAGCAATTTGAAATCATTGGGCATCGATGCTAATATTATAAGAAAAATTGCAATAATATCTTATGAAGCTGAAATAAATATTGTGATACATTCTTATGGAGGAAAGCTTCACTGTGATATATATGAAAATAAAATAGTAATAATTTCGGAGGACACAGGTCCCGGTATAAAGGATGTAGACATGGCAATGACGGAAGGATTCTCTACCGCAACGGACAATATAAGAGAGCTTGGTTTTGGTGCCGGTATGGGTCTTCCCAATATTAAGAGATATTCCGACAATTTAGAGATTAAAACAGGTAACGAAGGAACAACAATAACAGTTACCATCTGCTTGTAGGAGGGAAATATGAATTTTTCAATTATGTTAGATAAAGATAAATGCAGAGGTTGTACCAATTGTATGAAAAGATGCCCTACGGAGGCTATTAGGCTTATTGACGGCAAAGCTTTTATTCATACATCAAAATGCATTCATTGCGGCGAATGTGTAAAAGTATGTCCATACAACGCTTACACTCCGGAGTCAATAGAATGGTATGATGTAATGCATGACGCATCGTATAAATATAAAATTGCAATTCCTTCCACAACATTATACGGGCAGTTTCCCAGAGGAACAGACATATGCAAGGTACAAAATTCAATTTTAAAATTAGGTTTTGATTTTGTTTATGATGCCAGCTGGGCAGCAGATCTGGTTGCAAGGGCAATAAGGCTTAAAATTGATAACGAAAAAACGATAAGACCTTACATTGCAACAAATTGCCCTGCTGCGATAAGGCTTATGAAAAACAGATATCCCTCACTTATGGATAATTTGATTTTAATCAGAGAACCTATGGAAATTGCGGCAATGCTTGCAAGGGAAAGAGCAAGAAATAAATACAACTTAAAAGATGAAGAAATAGGTGTATTTTATATATCTCCATGTCCTGCCAAACTTCTTGCGGTAACAAATCCTATCGGAGATTACAAACCTTCGGTTGATTGGGTTATACCTCTTAATACGATTTATGGAGAGCTGTACAGAGAAGTTATAAGGGAGGGTAATATGACTTGTTCGTATCCTTCGCTGTCGGGAATGAAATGGGCTGTGGCAGGCGGTCAATCGGAAAATGCGGGGCTAAACAACTTTATTGCTGTTAACGGAATGGAAAATATAATTGAAATTTTGGAAGAAATTGAAAACGGAAAGCTAAACGATATAGACTATGTTGAAGCATTGGCATGCGTCAACGGCTGCGTGGGTGGTACATTTAATGTGGCAAATCCTTTTATAGCAACCAGTAATATTAATTATATTTCAAACAGCTTAAATGGTGATTCCATAAATCCTGATATTGACAGATTTGAAGAAATGTATAAATCGGGAATTTTCAATTATAAGCTGAAGGAAGAGGATAATCCCAGCAAGCTCAATATAAAGGAAGCGGTTGAAAAAAACGAAAAAATTAAAGAAATATATGACAAGCTACCGGGCTTGGATTGCGGTTCCTGCGGTGCTCCGACATGTTTGGCTCACGCTGAAGATGTATATAATAAAAAATCTTTATTTTATGACTGTGTTGTATTAAGAGTAAAAAATAAACAGGAGGAATAGAATGAACTGTTCAGAATTTGCAGATAAGTTACAGCTGACAACCTTGTGTGAGAAAGATGAAAACATTGAAATTGAAGGTGTTTATATTGGTGACCTGCTCAGCATAGCAATGTCAAAAGCAAAGAAAAACTATGTATGGATAACTATTCAGACCCATATAAATATTGTAGCGGTTGCAGAGCTTTTGGAATTAGCTTGTATTATCATTGTTGAAAATATGGAAGTAGCTGATGACACTTTAATAAAGGCAAAGGAATTAAACATACCTATTTTCAAAACATCGGAAAGCGCATATAAATTAGCCTGCAGAATTAAAGACTTGGGTATAAAATGAAATTTTATTACGATTTGCATATACATTCGGATTTGTCTCCATGCGCAAGCAGTGATATGACACCTAATAATATTATAAATATGTCCGTTATAAAAGGTTTGAACATTATATCCGTTACTGACCATAATTCAACGGCGAATTTACGTGCTGTAACAGAGTTAGGCGAAGGAGCGGGAATCAAGACAATACCCGGAATAGAAGTGACAACAAAGGAGGAAGTTCATGTTCTGTGCTATTTTAGAAACATAGATAATGCAACGGAGTTTGGCGGTATTATTTATGATTCGCTTCCTTTTGTAAAAAACAATCCCGAAATTTTCGGAGAGCAAAATATATATAATTGCAGAGATGAAATTACAGGCACCTTGGAAAAGTTATTAATAAATGCTTCTTCCTACAGTATTGAGGATATTTATTATATTGCAAAGAAATATGACGGAGTTATGATACCGGCTCATATTAACAAAATATCCAACAGTATCCTCGGAGTTTTGGGGTTCATGCCATTTAACCTTAAGATAGATTTTGTGGAAGTATTTTCAAAAATACCTATAGACTGCAAAATAACCGAAAAGTACAAAATACTAAACAATTCTGACGCACATCAGCTCATTGACATATCTGAGCCGGTTAATTATTTTGAATTAAGTAATATAAATGATATTTATAATTTCTTGTGTATGCCTGCGAACCCTATTTTTTAGGGGTTTTTTTCTGAAAAACAGTCGTCGGTCGGCGGCTAATACTCAACGTAATTTGGTGAATGAGACTGCGCATGTTTGTATGACCTAAGAATTCAAAAGTGGAGGAATTATGAAGGAACTTTCAATGCATATTTTGGATATAACTATGAACAGCATAAAAGCCGAAGCCACAATAATAGAGATAAATATTGAAGACAGTATAAAAAACAATTGGTTGAAAATAACTATTAAGGATAATGGCAGAGGAATGAGTGAAGAGGTAATAAATAATGTAACAAATCCATTTTACACAACCCGTACTACCAGGAAGGTGGGACTGGGTATTCCCATGTTGAAAGAATCCTGCGAAAGATGCAATGGCTGTTTGAAGATATATTCACAGCCCGGCATCGGGACAACTATTTCATGTTATTTTGAAAGGGACAATATAGACAGGGCACCCCTCGGAAATATGGGAGAAACAATTATGGCAATTATTAACTCAAGCGATAACTGCGATTTGATTTACACACATGCTACGGATTCAGGAACATTTGTTTTCAACACAACGGAAATAAAAGATATACTTGAAGGAATGGATATGAGTGATATTAATGTATTAATTTGGATTAAGGAATATATTAATGAAAATGTAACTTTTCTTTCAAATAGGTAATTAATTGATAAACGAATGCTTTTATTGATTATTTTATTAAAAAATGTTAAAAATATTTAAAATAAATAAAAAAGGTGTTTAAAAGTCGAAAATTATCTGTTATAATCGATATGTTTGTATTATAGCATTTTTTATGTTTGTTATTATTAATTAAAGCACGAGGTGATATTATGAGCACAAAATTGTTTACATTTAAAGGCGGAGTTCATCCCCCTCAAAGTAAGTCCCTTACACAGAATGTACCAATTGAAGATGCAAAAGCTCCGAATATTGTTGTAATTCCATTGTCGCAGCATATTGGAGCTCCATGTGATCCATTGGTAGCTGTAGGAGATACAGTAAAAGTTGGTCAAAAAATTGGCGAATCAAAAGCCTTTGTTTCAGTACCCGTTCATGCAAGTGTATCCGGAACAGTAAAAAAAATTGAGCAACGACAAGTACCGGGCGGTGCTAAGGTAAACAGCATTATCATAGAATCCGACGGTAATTTTGAAGTACATGAATCAGTTCAGCCAAAGGGCAAGTTGGAAGGTCTTTCTAAGGAAGATATTCTTTCAATAATTAAGGAAGCAGGAATGGCAGGAATGGGCGGAGCTACATTCCCGACACATGTTAAGCTGAGCCCTCCAAAAGACAAGCCTATAGACACATTGCTTGTAAACGGAGCAGAATGTGAGCCTTATTTAACGGCGGACCACAGAATTATGGTGGAAAAACCTGAACTTGTATTGCTTGGCACAAAAGCAATTATGAAGGCATTGGGAGTAAATAAAGCTTATATTTGTATTGAAAACAACAAGCCTGACGCAATTGAAACACTGCAGAAATCTGCTGAAAACGAAGAAGGTATCGAAGTTGCACCAATGATAGCCAAATACCCGCAAGGCGATGAAAAAAGATTAATTAACGCAATAACAGGAAGAGTTGTTCCTTCTGGCGGACTTCCTATGGAAGTCGGATGCGTAGTTGAAAATGTTGGTACTGTTGCTACAATAGGAAATGTAATACAAACCGGCATGCCTTGCATTCAAAGAGTTGTAACCGTAACAGGAAGCGCTGTTGAAAATCCTAAAAACCTTTATGTAAGATTAGGAACTTTATTTAAAGACGTTATTGAAATGTGCGGCGGCTATAAAGAAGAGCCCGGAAAAATAATTAACGGCGGTCCCATGATGGGTATTGCTCAATATACTGATGAAGTGCCTGTTATAAAAGGAACATCGGGAATATTGGTTTTAAATAAAAAAGAAGCAAATCTTCCGGAACATTCAAATTGTATTTTATGCGGCAAATGTGTTGAGGCATGTCCCGTTAACCTTATGCCCTATAAAATCAGCAGGTTTACATTATTGAAAAATTTCGATGGCGCTGATGAATATCATGCAACAGATTGTATAGAATGCGGAGCATGTTCATATGTATGTCCTGCAAAAAGACCGCTTAAAGAATCGATAAGTGTTGCAAAAAAAGAAATTTTAACAAGACGCAAAAAGGCTAAATAGGAGGAAATATTGATGGAAATTAAATTGATTGGTTCATCGTCGCCTCATATTAGATCCGATGAAACAACACAAAAATTAATGCTTGATGTAATTATTGCATTAGTGCCCGCGTTGGCGGCAAGTATATATTATTTTGGATTTAAAGCAATGATATTATTGTTGGCATCTGTAATATCGGCAGTTGTTACCGAATATCTTTGCGAAAGATTTATGAACAGACCAATAACCGTTACTGATTTAAGTGCGGTTGTTACGGGAATACTGCTGGCATTTAATTTACCTGCAGAAGCACCATGGTGGATTGCTGTTGTCGGTTCTGCATTTGCAATAGGAATAGTAAAACAGGTATTTGGCGGAATAGGATTTAACTTTTTAAATCCGGCATTGGCAGGAAGAGCATTTTTAATGGCATCATGGCAATCGCATATGGTAAGCGGTTTTATTAATCCGGCAACAGATGCGGTAGCTTCGGCAACACCTCTTGCAATGATAAAAGGTGCCGCTTCCGGACAACTGCCTTCGTTATGGGATATGTTTATAGGTAATATACCCGGTGTTATCGGAGAAACTTCGGCAATACTTCTTCTTATAGGCGGAATATATTTAATATACAGAGGAACTATTAAATGGATTATTCCTGTGTTTTACATCGGAACAGTGGCAGTGATAGCGTTGATTTTTGATGCGGGAAATCTTCCATACCACATATTGGGCGGAGGATTGATTTTAGGAGCATTCTTCATGGCTACCGATTATGCGACAAGCCCTGTTACCGACAAGGGTAAAATTATTTATGCCGTGGGAGCAGGAATGCTTACTATGTTTATAAGAAAATTAGGGGGATATCCCGAAGGAGTATCTTATTCAATTCTTCTTATGAATATACTGACACCAATGATTGATAAATATGTAAGACCTCACGTATTCGGTGTAGCAACAGGAGGTAAAAAAAATGAAAAATAATTTTGTAAAATTAGCCGGTATATTATTTTTAATAGGTGCCATATCAGCAGGAGTTTTAGCATGGTTAAATGATTCTACAAAGGATTTAATAGCTCAAAATGATGCAATGGCAAGTATGGATCCGGCTATATTGGAAGCTGTTATGCAAGGCTCTGTAATGTTCAACGATTATGAAGATACTGCTTTGGTTGAAACGGCAAAAGGTGAAAATAATAAAATTATAAATATAATGACTGCCGTTGATGCTTCCGGCAATGAATTAGGTAAGGTCGTAAGAACATGGAGTACTGTAAAAGGCTTCAACGGTGATATGGAATTGTATGTTGGTTTCACTCCCGAGGGTAAAATATCCGGAGTTAGTGTAATTTCTCACCAGGAAACCGAAGGACTTGGCTCTAAAACTACTCTGCCTGCTTTTACGGATCAGTTTAAAGGCAAGGATGGAAGCAGTGAAATCGGCGAAAATGATATTGATGCAGTTACAGGCGCAACATATTCTTCTAAATCATTTTTAAGCGCTGTAAACAACGCCATAGAAGTTTATACGAAATATTTGAAATAGGAGGATGAGATGAACAAACTACAAATATTTAAAAACGGAGTAACAACCGAAAATCCTATTTTGGTTCAACAGGTTGGAATGTGCGCAACCTTGGCAATTACAACATCACTTATAAACGGAATAGGTATGGGAGTAGCCGTAATAGCGGTTTTGACAGGTTCAAATATAGTTATATCGGCACTTCGTAAATATATACCCGATGAGGTTCGTATACCCGCATTCGTAATAATCATTGCGGCATTTACAACAATTATTGATTTATTGATGCATGCATATACATTTGCGTTATATCAGGCATTAGGAGTATTTATTCCATTAATAGTTGTAAACTGTATAATACTTGCAAGAGCTGAAGCTTTTGCTTTCAAAAACGGGATACTGGATTCAACCATTGATGGTTTAGGAATGGGAGTCGGTTACTTGGTAGCTATGATTTTACTAAGTTCTATAAGAGAAATATTAGGTAACGGTACTATTTTGGGACTTAGAATTCTTCCGGAAGCTTATGAACCTATGATGATGGCAATACAGCCGCCAGGAGCATTTATTATCCTTGGATTATTGATAGGTTTTGTAAATTACCTTTCTAGAAGAAAGAATGCTTAGGAGGTAAGAAATGGAATTAGTAAGTTTATTTATAACATCGTTTATAGTTAATAACATTATATTTATGCAGTTCTTAGGAACATGTCCGTTCCTTGGAGTTTCGAAGAAAATTGATACTGCAGCAGGTATGGGTATTGCTGTTATATTCGTTATAACATTGGCATCCATAATAACATACATTGTTCATCATGCTATTTTGGTACCCCTTGAATTAGAGTATTTGCAGACAATAGTATTCATACTTATTATTGCGGCACTTGTGCAATTTGTTGAAATGTTTCTTAAGAAATCGGCTCCCGGTCTGTATCAGGCATTAGGAATTTTCCTTCCGCTTATTACTACAAACTGTGCAGTTCTTGGAGTTGCCATAAATAATATTATATACGAATATAGTTTTGTTAAATCATTGGTTTACTCTGTAGGCACATCTTCAGGATTCTTACTTGCAATAGTTTTATTTGCCGGGGTAAGAGATAAGGTTGATTATGCAGATTTGCCTGAATCGTTGAAAGGCTCTGCTATTTCATTGATTACGGCAGGTCTTATGTCAGTTGCATTCCTTGGTTTTTCAGGCTTGCAATTATAGGAGGTAGAATTATGGTTATAGTTAAAGCGGTGGCAGTTACCGGCGGTATTGGTGTCGTATGCGGAATCTTATTGGCATTTGCAGCTAAACTGTTTCACATAGATGTGGATCAAAGAATAATTGATGTAAGAAATGCTTTGCCGGGTGCAAATTGCGGCGCCTGCGGTTATGCAGGTTGCGACGCAATGGCTGCGGCAATAGCAGGAGGTAATGCTCCTGTAAACGGATGTCCTGTGGCAAATGCCCAGGCTCATGAGAAAATAGCCGATATTATGGGTACTACGGCGGTGGAAGGCGAAAAAAACGTTGCTCATGTTTTATGCCAGGGATGTGACAGTTTGGCAACAAAGAAACATGAATATCATGGGATAAAAGACTGTAAAGCGGCTGCTGCCGTTCAGGGCGGAAACAAATCTTGCGATAAGGGATGCCTTGGATTCGGAAACTGTGTTGAAGTATGCGATTTCGACGCTATACAAATTGTTGACGGATTAGCGGTTATTGATAAGGAAAAATGTACTGCCTGCGGCAAATGCATTGAAGAATGTCCAAAAGCCGTAATAGAATTTGTTCCGTATAAAAACAATGTTATTGTTGGATGCAACAACAGAGACTTTGGAAAAGCTGTTAAGGATGTATGCAAAATCGGTTGCATAGCATGTAAAATATGTGAAAAGAACTGTGCTTTTGATGCAATTCATGTTACGAACAATTTAGCTAAGGTTGATTATGACAAATGCACACATTGTATGGTATGTGTGGAAAAATGCCCGACAAAGGCAATACAGGGAGACTTGACAGTCAAAAAGCAAGCTATGTAGAAGCCCTAACCCCATTTTTCAGAGTGTTTTTTCTGAAAAATGGCGGTAGGTCTTTCGCAACGAATTCCCAAAATATGCGACCAACGGGAGCAAATATTTTGGTGAATGAGACTGAGCGTATGACCTAACCCCGTTTTTCTGAGTCTTTTTTCAGAAAAATGGTTGGTAGGTCAACCGCACAGAATTCCCAATTTATGCGACCAACGGGAGCAGATAAATTGGTGAATTCCCCTGCGTATGACCTAACCCCTTCCCTATCGCTCAGGATGACGTAAATGGAGTTTGTCAATAACTAAGGACTGCAGCAATGCAGTCTTTTTATTTTATTACATAACACACCTATGGGATTAATTTTTATTTTTGACAAATGATGTTTTTAGCACTATAATATATGAAATATAACTGTAAAATAACTGTAAAATAAAACAAAGGAAGATGTTATGGAAGCAATAAAAAAGATAAAAGAGGAATTAAAAGGAAAAACAATTGAATTGTCATCATTGGACAAAGACAGAACAGCTTTATTTGTTGTGGATATGGTTAACGGGTTCGTTTATTCGGGTGCATTAGCATCACTTAGGGTTGCGGACAATGTACAAAACATTGTGGAATTAAATAAAAAAATGAAGGGCTGTAAGAAGGTGTTTTTTTTAGACACTCATGATGAGAGCTCAACGGAATTTTGCAGTTTCCCAATTCACTGCATGAAGGGTGAACGGGAGGCGGAATTAATCCCTGAGCTTAAAACCGAAGACTCGGAAGGAGAGGAAACATTCTACATAGAAAAGAACAGTACAAACGGATTTCATGCGGAAGGCTTTAAAGAATGGATTCAAAAATATGAAGATGGGGTTGACAACTATATAATTACAGGCTGTGTAACAGATATTTGCATACTTCAGTTCGCCTTGACATTGAAATCTTATTTTAATGAAAACAATATAGATAAAAGAGTTATAGTGCCTGTCAATACGGTAGAAACATATGACGCCGGTACTCATGACGGCGATCTTTTTAATTTATTTGCCCTATATAACATGCACATAAGCGGCATAGAAATAGTCGATAAAATAAAATAACGGGAGTATACTTATGTATTATAACAATTTTAGTGAGAGAAGATTATCCATGCTGATGGATTTTTATGAATTGACAATGGCAAATGGATATTTTGCCAATGGTATGAAGGATAAAATAGTATATTTTGATTTATTTTTCAGAAAAAATCCAGATGATGCTGGATTTTCAATAGCAGCCGGATTAGAGCAGGTAATCCAATATATTAAAGAATTAAAGTTTTGTGATGAAGACATTAATTATCTCCGAAACAAAAATTTATTTAAGGAAGAATTTTTGCAGTATTTAAAAAACTTCAAGTTTTCAGGGGACATATATGCAATACCCGAAGGAACTCCGGTATTTCCAAATGAACCTCTCATAACAGTCAGAGCTAAAACAATTGATGCACAAATTATAGAAACAATGTTATTGTTAACAATAAACCATCAAAGCTTAATTGCCACAAAGGCAAATCGCGTGGTTAGAGCTGCAAAGGGTAAGCCTATCATGGAATTTGGCGCAAGAAGAAGCCAGGGATATGATGGCGCCATTTACGGAGCGAGGGCTGCTTATATAGGAGGGGTGGTTGGAACTGCCACAACATTGGCTGATGAAGCATTTGGTGTTCCTGCTCTTGGAACAATGGCTCATTCGTGGGTTCAAATGTTTGAAAGCGAATATGAAGCATTTAAAGTATATGCGGAAAATTATCCTGATGATTGCACTTTACTGATCGATACATACAACACAATTAAAAGCGGAGTACCCAATGCCATTCGTGTTTCAAAAGAAATACTTGAGCCTATGGGTAAAAGACTTAGAGGAGTCAGAATAGACAGCGGTGACATTGCATACTTAAGCAAGAAATGCAGAAGAATGCTTAATGAGGCAGGGTTGTACGATTGTGCGATTGTTGCATCAAACAGCTTAGATGAATTCATAATTTCCGATTTGTTGGACCAGGGAGCAAAAATTGATTCCTTCGGTGTTGGGGAAAGATTGATAACTGCTAAATCGGAGCCTGTATTCGGTTGTGTTTATAAACTTGCGGCAGTGGAGAATGAAGGAGTTATCTATCCAAAAATTAAAATATCGGAAAATGAGGAGAAAATAACGAATCCGGGTTATAAAAAAGTATGGAGGCTCTATGATAAAAAAGGAGATAATCCAATAGCGGACGTTATTACCTTAGCAGATGAAATAATCGATAATTCAAAGCCATATATAATATTTGATGAAGTACATGTTTGGAAAAAGAAGAAAATAACAAGATTTTATGCAAAAAATCTGCAGGTTCCCATATTCATAAACGGAGAATGCGTTTATGAAAGCCCAAGCTTAAATGAAATTAAAAAATACTGCGAAGAACAGGTAGGTAATCTTTGGGGAGAAATCAAAAGATTTACAAATCCTCACAATTACTATGTTGATTTATCGGCAGATTTATGGGAATGCAAACAAAATTTAATCTCATTGTACAGCTTTAAATAAATTGGTGAACGAGACTGCTAAATGCCAAAACAGCCACGGGGCACCCCGTGGCTGTTGCTTATACAGAATAATTATCAAAATAACCCTGAATATAAATTATCGGTGTTCCCTTATCTCCGCTTCCGGATGTTAAGTCGCATAGGGAGCCTATGAGGTCTGTGAGCTTTCTTGGAGTTGTTCCCTGGGATTCCATGCTGTCTTTTAAATCACTGTCTTTATGCTCTATATATTCGGAAATTGCCTTCCTGAGTTCGTCACCCTTTAAATGCGAAAACTGATTGTCTGCCAAATATTTCAGCTTTAATTCGTTCGGAGTTCCGTTTAATCCTTCTGTATATCCGGGAGAAACTACGGGGTCTGCAAGCTCCCAAATTTTGCCTACAGGGTCTTTGAAAGCTCCGTCTCCGTATACCATCACTTCAATTTTCTTTCCTGTTAGTTCAAACAACTTGCTCTGTATACTTTCAACCAAGGTTTGAGAATCTCTCGGAAAAAGCTTTACAGTATCTTCCGTAGCCTTGTTTGAACCTAAGAGCCCGTATTTTTCATTGAAACCGCTGCCGTCTGCAGGTTGGTTTAAAATATCGTCTAAGCCGAAAACAGTTTCCGCTCCTGCAGCTTTCAACAACCTTTTGCTTCTTTCCCTTGTATGTATATCGCATGTAATTACGTTCTTGGTGTAATTTAAGATGCTTATTGGATTATTTGCGAAAATAACTTCAACTTCCGCACCGCTTTCTCTGATTATATCAGAATAATACTCAATATAATCCACTCCGGTAAAGACATGCTTTGTATTCATAAAGTGGCTTCTGAATTCAATTTCGGTAAGCACATCAGTCCATGGGTTAACTCCCTCCTTATCTAAAAGGTCATAGTCAACCAACGGATTTCCTACTTCATCCGAAGGATAACTGAACATTAAATATATTTTTTTAAATGCTTTGGCAATACCCCTGAGACAAATTGCAAATCTGTTTCTGCTTAGTATCGGAAATATTAAACCGACGGAATCGCTATCAAATTTTTCTTTTACATCATGTGCTATATGATCAACATTTGCATAATTTCCTTGTGCTCTTGCAACCACAGCTTCGGTAATACCGACAATATCTCTGTTTCTTAAAGAAAATCCTTCACATTCCGAAGCTTTTAATACCGTATCAACGGTTATTTTTATTATGTCATCACCTTTAGTGATTATTGGAGCTCTTAATCCCCTGACAACAGTTCCAACCATTCTATCCATTTTAGTCTCCTTATCAATTAATCTGCTTATATTATAATACATTGAAAGAACTATGTAAAATAATATTATTGTTTTTTTACTGGACAAAATAATAAAAATTAATTACAATATGTGTAAATTAGATAATAATATTATAATTTTCATAATTTTTTGGAGATATATGATGAAAATAGGTATGCGCAATATTAAAACAACACTATCAGTTTTTATATGTTTGTTGTTGTTTGGAGTGATTAACAGGGAAAACTCCGTGTTTGCCTGTATTGCTGCAGTAATTTGCATGCAAAACACGGTTGTTGACTCTATGGAAAAAGGAATAGCAAGGATTATCGGAACAATAATCGGAGGCGTGGTAGGAGCTTTGGTTTTGTTTATTGTCAATACATTTTTTAATGATAATTTATTAATTTTTATTATACCCTTAGGAATTATGATACTGATTCAAATATGTGTTGTAATTAATATGAAGCAATCTGTGGTTATTTGCTGTGTTGTATATTTAAGTGTGATGATTACAAAAAACCATGATGGGGGATATTTACTTTACACAATAAACAGGGTATTGGATACATCAATTGGTATATTAATTGCCCTTTTGGTAAATAAATATGTGGGAATACCGGAAAAACTAAAATTGAGATTCAAACAAAATGAGAATGAAATTCCCGGAGAAGATGAAGATAAGGATGATGAACAAAACAGGGAGCAGCCCTCGATATTTTGAGCCGCAGGTGAAGAATATCATACTTTAAAAATTTATTATTGACATTATTATAATACTATTGTAATGTATCTTTTGTTATGACATAAATATAAGGACAACTTCATAAAATTAATTAAGCCGGATTTTATCCGGATAATATTAAGTAATGGAGGTTGTATTGTGACTGGAGCAGATTTGGGTATAATATTGGCTTATACAGCAGGCTTAATGCTTATATTTATGACATCCTTGATTTTTTTTAAGCCCCTTAAGCTTATTGGAAAGGTTATTTTAAATTCACTTATAGGCGCTTTAATCTTAATCATATTTAATTATTTTGGACAGTATACAGGTGTTTACATAGGAGTAAATGAATTTACTGCACTGATTATAGGATTATTGGGCATACCGGGTTTTATTGCCATATTGTTGGTAAAACTGCTTATATAATAATTAGCACTCAACCTGGTGAGAAATAATTGTTGGACAATGATAATATGCTGTTATATAATGTATACAGGAAGGTGATTGTATGTGGCTTGAATATATTGTACTATTTTCAATTGCAATGTTGTTTTTTTCAATAACAGTGGTACTTACCGTTGAAACTGTACACACCACCAACAGCATTTCTAAAAAAAGAAAAAAATAAAATATTAAATTTAAAAAAAAGGAGCTGAGCACTAATCCCAATATACAACATAAATAAGTTTATTTATTGATTTAACGGGAGACAAAAAGATGGAAAAACTAAATATTATTTCAGGGATTAAACAGTATCGAAGTGAAGTAGATACAAATTTTCACATGCCCGGTCATAAAGGTAAAGATGAGATTTTAGGAGAACTTAGCAAGAACCTGAATTTTTATGACATAACGGAAACTCTTGGTACAGATAATTTGCATTACCCTACAGGTTTTTTAAAGGATGCCATGAATTATATTTCTAAAGTTTACGGCAGCAAAAAATCATACATGGTCGTTAACGGGACATCCTGTGGAATAATCTCGGCAATAATGGCATGTACAAACCCCGGAGATAAAATACTTGTGCAAAGGGATTGTCACAAGTCAGTTTACAATGCTTGTATATTAGGAGATTTGAAGCTGTTTTACCTATATCCGGAATTCAATAAAAAACATGGTTTAAATTTCAGCATAAGTTTAGATAAGCTAAATCAAATGCTAACGGATAATCCGGATATAAAGATGGTGGTATTAACTTATCCTACATTTTATGGTATTTGTTTTGATATAAAAAAGGCAGCGGAGATTGTTCATAAACACGGTAAAATTTTGATGATAGATGAAGCACACGGCTCACATCTTATGTTTTGCAAGGATTTATTGCCGCCTTCGGCGGAAAGTTCCGGAGCCGACATAGTTACTCAGAGCACGCATAAAACCTTGCCGTGCCTTACTCAAGGTTCAATTTTGCATATTTGCTCAGACAAGGTAAATGTCAACAATATAGAAACTATGTTAAGGATCCTTCAAACCACTTCTCCTTCATATATTTTAATGGCGTCAATTGAAAATGCCGTTCACTGGATGGAGGAACATGGGGAAGAAAGATTAAAAAGAAATATTGAAGTATTTAAAAGAAGAACATTGGAACTCAGAAATATGGGAATCAATGTTTTGGAAGATGATTTTTTGATCAGCGAAGGCTTATATGATTTCGATGCAACCCGTGCCGTAATCAGTATGAGTGAACTTGGTATAACCGGTACGGAGCTTCAGGATATATTAAGGTACAAATATAAGATTCAGATGGAATTTGCAGACTTGCAGTATACTGTGGGATATGTTACCGCAACCGATGAACCTGAAGATATTGACAGACTTTTTGATGCCGTAAAGGAAATTTATATAGAGGAATCAAAAAGCAAGGAAAAAAGAGAAATTATTCAGATTGAACCATTTCCTCAGCTGCAGCATGAAAGAAAAATGAGAAAAGCATTTTATGCCGAAAATATGCTAATTGATATGGATGAAGCAATAGGCAAGACCGCGGCTGAATTTATCATACCGTATCCCCCGGGAATACCACTTGTATGCCCCGGAGAAATAATCGTTCAGGATACAATTGACTATGTTAAGGTGATGTTGGAAAATGGCATTAACGTTAACGGTGTTAACAAAAATAATCAAGTGAGAGTTGTTAAATGGAAGGAAGATTTATAGTATTGGAAGGCTCCGACGGGTCGGGCAAAAGCACCATAGCAGACAGAATAGGAAAGTATTTCAGTGAAAAAGGCTGCGATATTGAGTTTACCAGAGAGCCGGGAGGTACTTTAATCAGCGAAAAAATCAGGGAATTGATTTTGGACAGAAATAATATTGAAATGGATTACAGAACTGAAGCTTTGCTCTATGCTGCTTCAAGAGCACAGCTGATTTCCGAAAAAATAATCCCCTGGCTAAAAGCGGGAAAGGTAGTAATAAGCGAAAGATATGTTTATTCAAGTTTGGTATATCAAGGCCTTGGGAGAGGCCTTGGTATTGATGAGGTAAAAAAAATCAATGACTTCGCAACTGCCGGAATAAGGCCGGACTTAGTAATATTATTAGATATTGAACCTGAAAAGGCATTGAAGAGAAAGCTTTGTATTGATGGGGGAGATAGATTGGAAAACGAAGACATTTCTTTTCATAAAAATGTATATGAAGGATACAAAAAGCTTTCCGAATATTTTCCCGAAATAATAACCGTTGATGCCGAAAGAACAATCGACGAAATATTTGAAGAAATTAAAGGTTTATTATCAATGTAAGGAGGTTTCTTATGAAGCTGATAACCGCAATAGTGCAAAATGATGATGCAAACAAATTGATTTCAGCACTTAGAGAACATGGTTTTTCATCAACTAAAATGTCATCAACCGGAGGTTTTTTAAGCTCCGGAAATACGACTGTAATTTCAGGTATTGAAGATGACAAAATAGATGAAGCAATTGAAATTATAAGAAACATATGCAAAACCAAAAAAAAGGTTACTGCCGCCATACCTCCAAGTTCATTCAGCACTGTAGGGGGGTATTTACCGCAAACTATCGAAGTTACGGTAGGGGGAGCCGTTGTTTTTGTAACTCCGGTAGACAGATTTGAAAAAATATAAAGGGGGCAGCCATGCTTTACAGCCAGGTAGCAGGACAGGAAGAAATAAAAGCAGCTTTGATTAAATCAATCAATAATAATCAAGTGTCCCATTGTTATATATTTGAAGGACCTAAGGACATGGGCAAATTTAATTTAGCATTAATTTTTGCCCAGTCTTTATTATGCTTGAATTTTCATGATGAGCCCTGCAACTTATGCAATAGCTGCATAAAAGTAAACACTTTGAATCATCCGGATTTGCATATTATTAACGTAGATGAAAAAAGTATTAAAAGAGAAGATATTGATGATTTAATTGATTCAATATATAAGAAACCTTATGAATCAAAAAGAAAAGTTTATATAATAAAGGATGCCCACTCAATGACAGTTCAGGCTGCCAATACTTTTCTAAAAACCTTGGAGGAACCTCCGACAGACACAGTAATGATACTGTTGACCATAAATTCAAATTTACTTCTTCCTACCATCGTTTCAAGATGTCAGGAAGTTAAATTCAAAAATATCAGCAAGGAAACAATTAAATCATATTTAAAAGAATTTAATGCTGATGCGGATACTGTTGAATTAGCGGCAAATTATTCGAATGGGAATCTTAATAAAGCAATAAATATAATTAACGGTAATGATGACATTCTTCAGAGGCGTGATGAAATAATTAAAAATTTTGATAAAATTATAAATACCGATTCGGAAATTATTTATGAATTAGAAAATTACTTTGATGAACAAAAAGATTATATAGATTCAATAATAGAAATAATGATAATATGGATAAGAGATGTTATGTTTGTGAATAACAATATGGAAGAACTTGTTATAAACAAGGACTGTATCAAACTTTTAAGGCAGCATGGAAAGAATATGAAAATGGATTCGGATATTATCGAATTCATGCAAAATGTAAGCGACAATATAAAGAGCAATGTTAACTATAGATTAGCGGTAGATAATATGCTTTTAAAGATTCAGGAGGTCTTTAAATGATAAAGGTAGTTGGCGTAAGATTTAAAAAAGCCGGCAAGATATACTATTTTGATCCTGAGAAAAAATGGATTAATAATGGAGATTTTGTTATAGTTGAAACAATTAGAGGAATTGAATACGGACAGGTTGTTGTAGGTCCTAAAATGGTAAAGGAAGAAGATATAGTACAGCCCTTAAAAAAGGTACTTAGGCTTGCAACAGAGGAGGACATCAGATTAAATCACGAAAATAAAGAAAAAGAAAAACAGGCTTTCGATATATGCTTAAAAAAAATAGAAGAGCATGAATTGGAAATGAAGCTGATTGATATAGAATATACTTTTGACAACAACAAGGTTATTTTTTACTTTACAGCAGACGGAAGAATAGATTTCAGGGAATTAGTAAAGGATTTGGCGGCAATATTCAGAACAAGAATAGAATTAAGACAAATCGGTGTCCGGGATGAAGCAAAAATGATAGGAGGGCTTGGACCTTGCGGAAGACAAATGTGCTGTTCATCATTTTTGGGTGAGTTTTATCCCGTATCAATTAAAATGGCAAAGGAGCAAAAATTATCTTTGAATCCTGCCAAAATATCGGGAATATGCTCCAGGCTCATGTGCTGCTTAAATTACGAGCACCAGGTGTATGAAGAGAATATTAAAAAGTTACCGGACTTGGGAGACAAGGTTCAGGTATTGGGAACAAATAAAACAGGGATAGTGTTAGATATTAATCCATTATTTGTTACCGCAAAAGTAAATGTTATGAAAAATGACGGAACTATTGAGGTAGAGGAAATAAAAGGCGAGGAACTTAAGGTTATAGAAGAAGGAGTTTTAAAGCATAAATCTGAAGAAATAAATTTAGAAGAGTTAAAGGAATTGGAAGATTAAAAAAATACACACCTTATGCAGAAGGTGTGTATTTTTTTTATTGATATTTATAATTGTAGTGTAGCTTTTCACCTTTTCTGTTTTGATTGTCATAATCCTCCAATATTTCTTTGGATTCTTTAAACATAATTGCAATAGCTATTAAGTTTGGAATAACCATTATACCATTAAACATATCAGCCAAGCTCCATACAAAATCAACTTTCTGGAATGAACCTAAAACTATAAATATCAGTACTATTAACTGGTAAATACGGATAGAATTCTTGCTTTTAAATAAAAATCTTATATTGTTTTCACCGAAGTAATACCATCCAACCAATGTTGTAAATGCAAAAAATGTCAGGCATATGGCTAAGAATATTTCACCTATATGACCAAAAGCAATTCTAAAAGCTTCCTGAGTAATACCTACTCCCACCAAACCTAAAGTGTTTGAGCCTGTTGCTAATATTACTATTGCAGTTGCTGTGCAAACTAATATCGTATCAATAAATACGGCAATCATAGCAGAAAGACCTTGCTCAGCAGGATGTTTAACATCTGCAACAGCATGTGAGTTTGGAGTTGAACCCATACCTGCTTCATTTGAGAATAAACCTCTTGCAATTCCATATCTTACGGCTTGCTGTACTCCTATACCCGCAGCACCGCCCATAATTGCTTGAGGACTAAAAGCTGCCACAAAGATTGCATTAAAAACGGGTATAATATTTTCATAGAATAAAACTATAACTATTATGGACCCTAAAATATAAATAGCTGCCATTATAGGAACAACAAATTCCGCAAAAGAAGCAATTCTTTTCATTCCTCCTATAAATATAAGACCTGCAACTACTGCAATTACAATACCTACTACTAACTGGGGAATATTGAATGCTCTGCTTACCGCATCAGCTATTGAGTTAGACTGAACCATATTTCCTATGAATCCCAATGCAATAATAAGTGCTACAGCAAAGAATCCGGCCAATCCTTTTGATTTTAAACCATTTTTTATATAGTAAGCAGGTCCTCCGACCAATTGCCCATCTCTGTCGGTTTCTCGATATTTTTGAGCTAATGTAGCTTCAACAAATATGGTTGCCATTCCTAAAAATGCGGAAATCCACATCCAGAATACTGCTCCGGGTCCTCCCGCTGTAATTGCCGTTGCAACTCCAGCTACGTTACCTGTTCCTATCTGGGCTGCTATACTTGTTGCAAGAGCTTGAAATGATGACATTGTACCTTCTTTGTTTTCCTCTTTGTTAAAAATTCCGCCAAAAACTCTTTTTGAAGCAGTACCGAATCGTTTTACCTGAATAAAACCGAGCCTTAATGTAAAGTAAAGGCCAATGCCCACGAGACCTATAATCAGTACATAATCCCATAGTATTCCGTTAACAAATTTGACAAAAACCTCTAAAAATTCCATTGTTATTACTCTCCTTATTTTTATTTTTGTTGAAGGCATATATTAAATGCCCAAACCCATTGATTTTATTGGGTTATTTAATTATTCTATATATAAATTTCTCTCCCGTTGCGGCAAGCGTACCGACAAATGTCAATATATCATTTAATACTTTATATTTATGTGCTCAACACAATTGTATCAGTTTGTTTAAAAATTGTCAAACACCGAAAGAAAAATCATTTTTAATTAGGAAGAAAACGATAGCCTGTAAATTAAAATAAATTCTTACAATAACTTTTCTTTATTATGTACGTTTTATATAAAAATAATTCATACTTGACATAAAAAGTGAAAAAAAATTTTATTCAATAGTTAATAAATTAACATGAACTTTAAATAATTAATTATTTTTCAATTCTTAATTACTAAATAATTAATTTCATATTTTATAAAAAAACACTTTAAAATAATTGTGAATAGTGCTACAATAGGTTTGACAATATTGGGGGAGGTGAAATTTTAATGGCTTACAAAATAACAGATGCATGTATAAGCTGCGGAGCATGCGAACCGGAATGCCCGGTAGGCGCAATTTCTGCCGGTGATGATAAATATGTGATTGATCCTGCAACTTGTATTGACTGCGGAGCATGCGCTGGCGTATGCCCTGTGGAAGCTCCTCAACAGGACTAATAGTATTAACATAAAAGGGACAGTTTTTTTATTGATTATTCAATAAAAAAACTGTCCCTTTTATAATCTCATCCTTTAAAGCTTCATATCATCGATTGAATTTAAATATTCTTTAATTTTTGATGCTACAGTATTAATTGTATTTTCTTCGAAGGGACTTTTTAAATTTCCTGTTTTTATTATTTCAAGGAAGGATTGGCTTCCGCCTGCTTCACATATTTTTAAATAATCCTCCCAAGCTTTTTTTCTGTCTTCATTAAATCTTAACCAATACTGATATGAGCATATTTGCGCAAGTGTATAATCAATGTAATAAAAAGGAGATGCAAAAATATGTCCTTGCTTAAACCAATAGGTTCCTTTATCTAAAAATTCATTATCATCATAATCCTTATATGGGGTATACTTTCTTTCAATATCTCTCCATACCTTTTTTCTTTCATCAGGAGTCATATTCGGATTATCATATACAACATGCTGAAATTCGTCAACCGATACTCCGTATGGTATAAATGATAAGGAATCAGACAAATGGAAAAACTTAAATTTGTCCGTATCCTCTTCAAAGAATAATTCCATCCAAGGCCAGGTTATAAATTCCATGCTCATGGAATGGATTTCAGCAGCTTCGGATGTGGGAAAACTATATTCGGGGGCATCATAATTCCTGCTTCGGAATGTTTGGAATGCATGACCTGCTTCATGAGTAACAACGGTTACATCATCCTGGGTTCCGTTAAAGTTTGCAAATATAAACGGAGAGTTGTAATCGTGCAGGAATGTGCAGTAACCTCCTGCCTGCTTGTTTGGCTTTGTTTCAAGATCAAATAAATCTCTGTCAATCATGAAGTTTATAAACTCGCCGGTTTCAGGGGATAGCTCCTCATACATTTTTTGTGCACGCTCCATTATCCATTCTTTGTTTCCTTTTGGAGCAGGATTTCCTGATATGAAATTCAACAGAATATCATAATACTTAAACTTATCCGCACCTATACGCTTTGCCTGTCTTTCCCTTAATTCATTTGAAATAGGCACTATATAATTCAATACATGTTCTCTGAATTTTTGCACATCTTTTGCATTGTAATCGGATCTTCCCATTCTTAAATATCCAAGCTGGGTAAAGTTATTAAATCCTAATTTTATGGCTATTTCGTTTCTGACCTTTACTAACTTGTCATAAATTAAGTCAAATTTAGCTACATTTTCTTTAAAGAAGCTGCTCCACTTTTCATAAGCTTCTTTTCTTACTTTACGGTCTTTTGATTCCATATAGGGCTGCATTTGTGACAAGTTCAAAGATTTACCGTCATAATCTATCTTAGCGGAGGAAATAAGTTTATCATATTCGCTTATAAGCTTGTTTTCTTCCTGCATAAGCGGAATTGCTTCATCAGAAAATGATTTAATTTCCATTTCAGCCAAAGTAACAAGCTGAGGATAGATTTTTTCTTTTAATTCTTCTGTAAATTTTGAATTTAACAATGCTTTGTAAAATTCAACTCTCAAACCGTGAAATTTAGGTGATGTCATATCCATATAGTCCTTTTCGGCATCATAAAATTCATCGGCTGTATTGATTGAATTTCTGATATAAACAAGTTGACACATTGTTTCAACTTCTCTTGACAAAGCATTTATTTTTTTAATGAATAAATACTGTTCATCGGCAGTTGCTGAGTTATTGAAATCGTTAATTAAATTTAAATACTGTTTTCGGATATTATCATAATCCGGTCTTACATATTCATAATCATTAAATTTCATATTCCACCTCACCTTTTTATAAATTGGTTTACTATTCCAATTCCTATCAAATCTATCCTTAAGTATACTGTGTATTCAAGGATAGATAGTTATATTATAACAAATACTGTTAAATATACAAGAACGACTTTCGTTTTAGCGTATATATTTGCAAGAAAATCAGTGGACAGACCGGAATGCCTGCCCGGTGTGCTTAAAAAATTACATTGCAGTTGATTATCATGATATGATATAATGTGCTAAACACTGAAATTAAAGGATAAACTTATGAAAAACATGATTGTTAAAGTGCTGAAAAACAGTATAGCCGAAGAATTGGAAATAGAGCCCGGCGATGAGCTTTTAACGGTGAACAATTCCAAAATAAAGGATTACATAGATTATAAATATCAAATTTCCGACGATTTAGTTTTTATTGACATTAAAAAGAAAGACGGAGAAATCTGGGGGCTTGAAATTGAAAAAGAATATGATGAGGATATAGGAATTGTATTTGAGAATCCCCTTATGGACAATATAAAGGTTTGTTCCAATAAGTGTATATTTTGCTTTATTGACCAAATGCCCAAGGGCATGAGAAAAACTCTTTATTTAAAGGATGATGACACAAGATTATCTTTTTTGTATGGAAATTTTATAACTCTAACAAATTTATCCGATGATGAAATTGATAGAATTATCAAGTATAAAATAAGTCCCATTAAGGTTTCTGTACACACCACCGATTCAGAACTCAGAAAATATATGATGGGCAACGATAAGGATATTGATATCCTTGAATACTTAAAAAAGCTTATTGATGCCAATATAACGGTTGATTGCCAGATAGTCTTGGTAAGGGACGTAAATGACAAGGAACAGCTTAACAAGACTGTTAATGATTTGTCAAAACTTTACCCGGGGCTGAGAAGTGTTGCTGTTGTACCTGTAGGGCTTACTAAATACAGAGAGAAACTTATAGAGCTTAAACCCTTTGATAAAGAAAGTGCCTTGGAAGTTGTAAATCAGGTAACTGAATTGCAGAATAAACTGCTCAAAAAAATAGGCACCAGATTTATATTTATAGCAGATGAATTTTATATTTTAAGCGGGAATGACTTTCCTTCTTATGAAGATTATGAAGATTTTGACCAATTAGAAAATGGTATTGGCATGTGCAGGCTGTTTAAAAGCCAGGTGGAGGAAACAGTAAAAAAGATTAAATATAAAAAAATATTAAAAGATGAAGTTACTTTTGTAACAGGCGTTGCCGCCTATGAATTGATGGTAGAATTATCAAAAATAATAATGAAAAGAATTGACGTAAAAATAAATGTTGTAAGTATTATAAATAATTATTTTGGTGACAGAATAACCGTATCGGGACTTACAACAGGAAAAGATATCATGGGGCAGCTTAAAGGAAAAGATTATAAAAACCTCATTCTGCCAAGAAATATGATTAATGACAATTTGTGTATGTTAGATGATATGGTAATTGAAGATTTGGAAAGAGAATTAAATACTAAGGTTGAAATTTGCGATGTAGATGGAGACTCTTTGATTGGTTTAATTGTTAAATAAACGGAGGATGAAAATGGGAAGACCTATAGTAACGATTGTTGGCAGACCAAATGTGGGTAAGTCAACACTTTTTAATAGAATTGCCGGAAAGAGAATATCCATTACGGAAGATACTCCCGGTGTTACGAGAGACAGGATTTACGCTGAATGCGAATGGCTTGATTATTACTTTACGCTGATAGATACGGGAGGAATCGAGCTTAATACCGCAGACACAATTTTTGCCCAGATGCGCATTCAAGCTGAAATAGCTATAGATATGGCAGATGTTGTGTTGTTTATGGTGGACGGCAAGGAAGGCGTTACGGCTGCCGATACTGAAGTTGCGCAAATGCTTAGAAAGGCAAATAAAGAAATAATACTTGTTGTTAACAAAATGGATAGATTTGTAAATGAGGACAACATCTATGAATTCTATAACTTGGGTTTGGGAGAACCGGTGCCCGTATCCTCGTCCGAAGCATTGGGGATAGGAGATTTGCTGGATGAAATAATTTCAAAATTCGATGAAACCATGAATACGGATGAAGAGGATGAAAGCATAAAGATTGCGGTAATCGGAAAGCCCAATGCAGGCAAGTCCTCCGTCATCAACAGAATAATAGGCGAAGAAAGGGTAATTGTAAGCAACATTCCCGGCACGACAAGGGATGCCATAGATACGAAATTTGAAAGCAACGGTAAAAAATATACGCTTATTGATACCGCCGGCATACGAAAAAAGAGCAAGGTTTCTGAAACCGTTGAAAAGTATAGTGTATTAAGAGCATTTACCGCAGTGGAGAGAGCAGATATATGTATTTTGGTAATTGATGCAGACAAGGGAGTAACAGACCAGGATATCAGGATTGCGGGATATTCTCATGACAACAATAAGGGTATGGTTATCGTAGTTAATAAATGGGACCTTATTGAAAAGGACAATAGTACTTTCAAGGAATTTACCGAAAATATAAGACAAAAATTAGCGTATGCCACGTATGCTCCCATTATGACCGTATCAGCCCTCACGGGACAGAGAGTTAACAAAATCCTTGATGTTGTTGATGAAGTATTCGGTTTCAGAAATTTAAGAATTTCTACGGGCGTATTGAATGATATTCTTACGGAAGCAGTTCTCATGAATCAGCCTGCTACCGTAAAGGGAAAAAGACTTAAAATTTATTACGGAACGCAGGTTGCCGTAAATCCACCTAAATTTCTTATTTTTGTAAATGATAAGGAAATAGTTCATTTTTCATATGAAAGATACATAGAAAATAAAATCAGAGAATCATTTGAATATAAAGGAACACCGATTGTTATTGAATTCAGGAACAGAAGCGAAAAAAATTAAGGTAGGGGGACACACCTCTTTCTTTGGGGAGAATCTATTGGGTCAGAGGAATGTCCCCGTCATGAGGGGCAGAATTCGGAGGTATTATGAAATTTATTTTAATTGGTATTATATCATATTTTATAGGCAACATATCATTTGCATACATATTAGGAAAAATATTTACAAAAAAAGATGTCAGAGATTACGGAAGCGGCAATGCAGGTGCCACAAATGCCATAAGAGCGTTCGGCAAGAAAATAGGTGTGTTGGTTTTTGCAGGAGATGTTTTTAAAGGAGTAATCGCAGTAATTTTAGGAAGATATTTTGCGGGACAGACAGGTGCTTATATAGCAGGTGCTTTTGTAATAATAGGACACAATTGGCCGGTTCTTCTTAATTTCAGGGGAGGAAAGGGAGTTGCCACAACTATAGGAGTAATGGTATTTGTAAATATTTATCTTACATTGCTATGTGTTGCATTTGGAGTGTTGGTTATTATTATTACGAGAACAGTTTCTATTGGTTCCATATTAGGCATGGCATTTGCACCTATTGTGGCAATTATATTTGTTCATCCATTTGATACAGAACTTTTTTTGTTTTGTTTATTCGTTGCGAGCATGTCCATTTACAGACATAAGGACAATATTAAACGGCTGATAAAGGGAAACGAAAATAAATTTTAGGAGATGGTGTTTTGAAAAAAAATATTACGCTGCTTGGGGGAGGAAGCTGGGGTACGGCACTTTCCAAGCTTCTTTCGGAAAACGGACACAAAGTAACCGTGTGGCTGAGAGATGATAATCAGTGCAGAGAATTAACCTATACGAGAGTTAACAAAAAATATTTGCCTAAGGTTAAAATACCGGAAAATATATTATTTACTTCAAATATAAATGAAGCTGTTAAGGATGCAGAAATACTGCTGTTAGTGACACCTACCCAAATGATCAGGGGAGTATTAAAGCAAATAAAGGATGAATATAAAGAAAATAAAATTATCATAAATGCATCCAAGGGTATTGAAATAGGCACTATGAATTTAGTTTCAGACATTGTTAATGAAGAAACCAAAAACTCTGAATTTGCGGTTTTATCGGGACCCTCTCACGCGGAGGAAGTAGGACTGTCGATGCCTACGGCAATAACCATTGCCTGCAACAATAAAGATGTTGCCGAAGCAATTCAGGATATATTCATGTCCTCGTATTTTAGAGTTTACACTAATGAAGATGTAATCGGTGCAGAGTTAGGCGGAGCGCTTAAAAATATTATAGCCTTAGGTGCGGGAATATCAGACGGAGTAGGCTACGGCGACAATGCAAAAGCAGCCCTTATGAACAGAGGAATCGTGGAAATAGCAAGGCTTGGAATTGCCATGGGAGCCGATGTGCACACATTTTACGGTCTTTCCGGAATCGGCGATTTAATAGTTACCTGTACCAGCAAGCATTCAAGAAACTGGAATGCAGGCTATCTCATAGGTCAAGGCTTAACAAAGGATGAAGCAATTAAAAAAATCGGAATGGTTGTCGAAGGGATTCCTACCACCTATGCAGCCTATGAATTGTCCAAAAAATTAAAGGTGGATATGCCAATAGTGAATGCCATGTACGATGTTTTGGAAAACAGCGCTGATGTAAAAGAAACGGTAAACAAATTAATGCTCAGAGACAAAAAAGAAGAAAAGCTATAGAAAAAAATTCATGGGACAGTGGAGATATACCTCGCTGTCCCATTTTGCAATGAAAAATTGATATTCTTATGATATGTTGTAAGCATGAAGGAGGCGACTAAATGTTAGTTTTTTACTGCTCAATGTTAGAGAGTGATTCCGAAAAGGATAGAATGGCTGGAATATATGAGAAATATAAGCTTAAGTTTCTCAAGATTGCATTGAATATTACTCACAATCAGGCATTAGCCGAAGATGCTGTACATAATACATTTGTTGCAATTATTAAGCAAAAAGAAAAATATTTTAATTTATATGGTAGTGATTTTCTCTATTCAACCGTTATAATTGTGAGGAATAAATGTATAGATCTACTTAGGAAAGAAAAACAATATTCAAATATACCGATGGAAGAATTAGAAATTTATATAGGTTCGGAAGATTTTTCTGTAGAAGATCACATTGTTCTTTCATCAGAATACGAAGCGTTATTGAGATACTTAGAAAGAATTGATGAAATAAGCAGTCAAATCCTTATAATGAAATACGAACAAGGATTTTCATATAAGGAAATAGGTGAGAGATTGAACATGACATCATCACACGTGCAAACTCGTATTTATCGTGCAAAAGAAAAACTCAAGAAACTCATGCGTGAAGAAAGGAGCGAAGAAGCATGGATAAAAAACAAGTAGAAGAAGCTATTTTTGAGGCTTTGTTGCGTCAAGCGGTTATTGATAAATACCATGCTGAAATTGAAGCTATTCCTTCAAGTACAGAGTTATCGCAAGAAATTTCATTCACTCCCGAATTTGAATTTCGTATGAAGAAATTATTTGCATATGAACGTAGAAAGATACTTATAAATACCATATCTATGTATTCTAAAAGAATTGCTTCCATTTTTATAATTTCAATAGCTATAATGTTTGGAATTTTATTTTTACACCCAGAGGTCAGAGCTGCAACTAACAAGGCTATTGTGGAATTGTACAAAAAGTTTACATCAATTATTTTTATTGGAGAGCCTTCTGAAGTTGATAAAAAGGATTGGTACCCGGTGTATCTTCCTGATGGATATTACGAAAATTCCGTTGAGGATCTTGGAAAAGTAACATATATTGAGTTTATAAATGACAAAGGTGAAAAAATCCGTTTTTCGTATAGAGCTGAAGGTAGCACATCCAATCTATCAATTGATAATGAAAATCATATAATAGAGAATATAAAGGTTAATGAAAATATGGGTTATAGTGCAATTGCATTAACTGAAGAATTTGAAAATGGAGTTATTTGGACAATAGACGGATTTAAGCTTGATTTATGGAGTCGTTTATCGATAACGGAGATAAAAAAAATTGCCGAATCAGTCTCTGAAAAAAATAAATAAAAGTTTTTTTATAATTATGTAGTGAAAATGTCTTTTCAAACGATTATATAGTGAAGGTGAAAAACCTATCTAAATTTGAAAGGATTTGTTGAAAGATTTTCGTTAACTGATGGGCAAAAAGAAGTAGCAGTAGAGACAGATTTGAGTAACAATCATGTTGTGGTGAGAGGTAAAGAAGGGCAACAAATATCTATTAACGCAACAACGATAAGCAAATATACAGAATCTCTTTATTCTTATGTCAAAACCTTTGGTTCGCCTAACAAATGGAAGTTAAATAGACCAAAATATCATGGAGAGCCATCAGAAGGAACTTATTATTTTAAGACTGACGAAACTAATGATAACGAAGATGATTTAGATGAATATAGAAAAACTGTTAATACTATTGCGGGACTTGAAGAAGATTTGGAGGCTTTAGTTGGCATTACTGTAATGTTAGCAAGTTTTACAACAGGGTTTTTAATTGGTAGCGGTGGCATTGGTTTTGGCGCAGCTGTAGCTGCATATTTAGCAGCTTTGGGTTATGGAGTTGCTGCGGAGCAAAAAGCTAATGAAATAGGGTTAAACAAGACGAGGCGTATAATTATTATTTTGAAGTTTTTTATAATTCAGATGTATATTACTAAAGTTATTTATAAAAACTACTTACTAAAATTTTTATAAAGTGTTAAAATGGCCATCGGTATTGTATAATTATATTGATGGCCTTGTTTATAACTAATAGAGTAATGTTATTTGTATATTTAAATTTTTCATTCAGCTTTGAAATGAAATCGTGCAATATAACAATTAATCACCAGAAAGGGGAAGAAAATGTCTAATATAAAAATATATATTGGTAAAATAACACTTTTAGCAATTTTAATTTTATTTTACTGTAAATCATATTTAGCTTTTCCCAATGTTTTTATAAAACAAGAATTATTGTATAGCATATTTATTGCAATATTTCAATATGTAGGAGCCGGGATAATTTTCGCAAAGATGGTAGGGTTAAACTGGAGTGAAACGCTATTATGGACACAATTACCAACATTAGCTGCTATTTTGTTTCATTATAGTATTGATTATAGTAGCGTGCTTTTCAGCACAAAAACAGTGCAGTTTTATTTTATGTATATCTTGGTGTTGCCATTGATATCTGCCTTATCTTGCTTTGTTTATTATAAATATTCATAATGCTAAATAAGAAAATAATTGTTAAAGAAGAGTATTATGCAGAAGCATGACTCTACATATGATGTTAATTAAGCACGACAAGGTGCGGGTTACAAGGGGACAGGACAGGGTTATTGACAAATACAATTCTGTTCTCTTTTTTTAATTTTTTGGTATTCTGGAGCATTATGAAATACATTTTATTTATATCTTGGGGCATTCAAGAAACTGGAATGCAGGCTATCTCATAGGTCAAAGCTTAACGAAGGATGAAGCAATTAAAAAAATCGGAATGGTTGGGATTCCTACTACCTATGTAGCCTATGAACTGTCCAAAAAACTAAAGGTGGATATGCCCATAGTTGTTCTTTCATCAGAATACGAAGCGTTATTGAGATACTTAGAAAGAATTGATGAAATAAGCAGTCAAATCCTTATAATGAAATACGAACAAGGATTTTCATATAAGGAAATAGGTGAGAGATTGAACATGACATCATCACACGTGCAAACTCGTATTTATCGTGCAAAAGAAAAACTCAAGAAACTCATGCGTGAAGAAAGGAGCGAAGAAACATGGATAAAAAACAAGTAGAAGAAGCCATTTTTGAGGCTTTGTTGCGTCAAGCAGTTATTGATAAATACCATGCTGAAATTGAAGCTATTCCTTCAAGGGAAGAGTTATCGCAAGAAATTTCATTCACTCCAGAATTTGAATTTCGTATGAAGAAATTATTTGCATATGAACGTAGAAAGATAATTATAAATACGATATCTATGTATTCTAAAAAAATTGCTTCTGTTTTTATAATTTCAATAGCTATAATGTTTGGAATTTTATTTTTACATCCTGAGGTCAGAGCTGCAACTAACAAAGTTATTATGGAATTGTATAAAAAGTTTACGTCAATTATTTTTATTGGAGAGCCTTCTGAAGTTGATAAAAAGGATTGGTACCCGGTGTATCTTCCTGATGGATATTACGAAAATTCCGTTGAGGATCTTGGAAAAGTAACATATATTGAGTTTATAAATGACAAAGGTGAAAAAATCCGTTTTTCGTATAGAGCTGAAGGTAGCACATCCAATCTATCAATTGATAATGAAAATCATATAATAGAGAATATAAAGGTTAATGAAAATATGGGTTATAGTGCAATTGCATTAACTGAAGAATTTGAAAATGGAGTTATTTGGACAATAGACGGATTTAAGCTTGATTTATGGAGTCGTTTATCGATAACGGAGATAAAAAAAATTGCCGAATCAGTCTCTGAAAAAAATAAATAAAAGTTTTTTTATAATTATGTAGTGAAAATGTCTTTTCAAACGATTATATAGTGAAGGTGAAAAACCTATCTAAATTTGGAAGGATGCGATACCAATGAAGAATGTAAAAAATGCTAAAAATACTTATCACATACAGCATTAAATGTAATTATGGGAAAAACATATGTCGATAAGTTAGGTAAAAATCCAAAAGAATGGAGCTCATTTAATGACAAAGCTGAAAGCCATAATTTCTATGGAATTATTAACATACAAAAGAAACAAGATAAATTATTTCATCTTATTAACTTTAACGGTTTATATAGGAATTGGATATTATCATTACTTAAGGGCTGATTATATTGAGGCAGGACAAATGCTGCAGTCATCATCATATATCAATATGGCAGCCTCCTTGTTGGGCTTATTTTTTGGTGTCATAATTGCACGTAGTGAAAAAAGGGTAAACTTTCATGAGATACTTAGCTCTTTGCCAGGAGACAACATAAGACCTTATGGCAAAATCATATCGTGGCTTGTATTAAATTTAATAATAAATTTAGTAGCTTATATTGAGGTTCTTATTTATTTTGGAATAGCAGGAACTGAATTTCTGCTTTTCAAAAAAGATATTTTTATTTATATTGCTGTATATTGGTCGGGAGCTTTATTTGTTGCAGGAATTTTAGGATATTTTATTAAAGTTGTATTTTCATATAAATGGTGGAATATAGCTTTAATATTTATTGTATGGATTTTAATATCACCTTTTAACATATTGTTTTCATCTATTATACCTAAAGATATTTTGAATTATATAAATTTAGGAGAAAATTTTATTGTAATGAATTATGATGACTACTTAGGTCTGAATATTGCACCTTCATCAGTAATGAAGATAATTGCATTTTCTCTGCTCGCAATGTGCTTTCTTCAGGGAGGACTTCTTATGAAAAAGTATAAAAATTATAATATAATGGAACGTAATATCTATTTTACGCTCATGATAATTACTATTATATTTTTTTGCGTATCATTTAATAAGCGATATGAGCCATATATACAAAAATTAGAGGATGCCGAATATTATAGCAATGAAGTGAAAAATATATATTACGATGATGCATCTGTTACTCATGGGCTGAAGGCTGAGTCCTATAACATTAGGATTTCTTTTGAAAAGCTTGAGTTAAGATACACAGCAGATGTAAGGTTAAGTAAAAATAATAAAAGCGTTCTACCCTTTACATTGTATCATGGATTGAATGTATCTTCCGTGAAAATAAACGGAGAACATGCTGAGTTTAAAAGAGAAGGTGATTGGATATATGTCCAATCGAAAAAGGACTTGGAAACATTAGACATTTCATTTCAGGTCAGCGGCAATACAGGTGATTTGTGTCCTATAACAGAAAGTTCCTTCTTTTTGTCTCCAACATTTCCTTGGTATCCTGTTCCGGGTATATTTTTAATAGCTGAAAAAAGCTTTTATAATTATGAGGCAGAATTCAAAAATGTGCATTTAAATGAGCCTGCGGAATTTTATATAGCTATAGATAATAAGGACTTAGTATTCAGCAATATTGAAAAAGTAGGTCAAAATGAATTTTACGGTTTCAGCAAGGGGGTGGGACTGTTCAGTGGAATGTTGATTCCTAAAGAAATTGATGGAAAAAAGTATTTAGTACCTCCGGACAGAACAAATATAATAAAATCATCCGTACCTATAATCGAAAGAAAAATTAATTTTATTGCTGATATTATTGATAGACCAGTAAGAAATATACCTGAAACAATATGCGTTAAGCCTTTGTACTCATTCTATCCGAAGTATAAATTGATATATACTGAAGATTGCTTGTTTGTAAGCAATAATTTGAGAAGCTTATCGGTCATAACAGATATCAAAGGTGTTTTCAGAGCATTTTTCTGGAATGATGTTTACACAACAGCTGATGATACTCATGGTCATGTTTTTGAAATGATGTTTGAATTTATTGAAGAAAAAAATGAAAATGCTGCATTATTTAAATATGCCTCAATAGAAGAAAATGAAATTAATAAATATAATGGGTTTTTAGTAAGCTTATCAAAAAATTCAATGGATTTATTTGATGAAAATTATGAAGGATTGGAAAGATTAGTAAAAATAATGTATAATAAAGTTGAACGAGAGCCTGACACCACAATAGACGTATGGCTTGATACTATTGAAGAAATTAAAACAGGAGATTTATAATGGATAACTTAGTAATAAGAAATATCAAAAAATCATTTCAAAATATAAGAGCATTAAATTGTATAAATTTAGATATTGAGAGAGGGGTCTTCGGTCTATTGGGTGAAAATGGAGCCGGAAAAACTACATTGATGCGTATTATTGCTACTGTTTTAGAGCCTGATGAAGGAGAAATTTGCTTTGGTGATATCGTATGGTGCAAGCACCCGGATAAGGTCAGACAAATGATAGGATACTTGCCCCAAGAATTCGGCATATTTAAAAACATAACCTCACTTGAATGTATGGAATATATAGGATATTTAAAAGGAATTGAAAGTAAAAACAATGTGAGAGAACAGGCAGAGCAAATATTGAAGGATGTTAATTTATACGAGTACAAGGACAGGAAGGTGGGTACATTTTCAGGAGGAATGAAGCGAAGATTAGGAATTGCTCAGGCATTGCTAAACAATCCGTTAATAATTATAGTAGATGAGCTTACATCAGGCTTAGATCCGGAAGAGCGTATTCATTTTAGAAATTTATTGAGAATTTTGGGCAAGGACCATATTGTTTTGCTGTCAACACATATTGCAGCAGATATTGAAGCTACATGCCAAGCTTTAGCCGTGATAAGAAATGGTCATGCTGTTCAGTTCAATTCGTTGGCAGAGCTGACCGATATTGCTGAAAATAAGGTGTGGATATGGCAGGTGGATACGGAGAATTATAATAAAATAGATAAAAAATTTAAAATTATTTCCACAAAGACCTTAAATAATAAAATCGAGCTTAGAATTATATCACATATAAAACCAAATCATGACGCTTTAAAAGCACAGCCCACTGTTGAGGAGGGATACCTTGTATGGAACATGGAGCAAAAAAATATTCAATATTGATTGATATAAAAAACATGGGAATATTTTTTTGCGTTCCTGTGATAATTATGGCATTATGCGGAACATATATTGTTTTTGCCAAATATGAATTCAGTGAGCCTATTATAATGCTTAGAAAGGGTTTCGGCATATTTCCGATAATAGGAATATCCATATGGATTTATTATATTTTTGAAGATTTGCTTGATTCCAACGGCAAGGAATTATTACTATCCATGCCTTATAATGATATTGATTACGGACTTTTCAGAATAATTAAATTAACTTTAGTATATGTTATAATGTTTTATGTTTTTTTGTTTGCAATACTGGTTTTGACTTTAGAAAGAAATTATGTTTTTCAATTTCAGGACATATATTTTCCGATTTTATCTATATTTTTTTATTCCGGATTTTCTTTTCTTACCGCCGTTATTGCGAAAAATAATCTTATTTCATTTACTGTTTTAGGAGTATTTTCCGTATTCATGTATTCTACCAGAGGTGGTGTGTCAGCTTGCATTTACCCGTTTCAATGGAGCAATCCAAATCCATACTATAATCCTGCCATAGTCGCTTTAGCCCTTATAGCCGCAACAGCAGCATTGTATGCATCAGCTAACTTCTTTTTTAATAACAGAGAGTTCTTGATGAAATAGTGACAGAGAAGTAACAAGGAAACAGAAGCTTCCTTCAATGAATAAGAATAATTGTTTTTGGTGTCTTCGCTAAGCTTGTTCTGTCCCGATTTAAGTATTGCTTGTACATATTAAAGCCTGGATATGTATTCTAAAAGAATTGCTTCTGTTTTTATAATTGCAATAGCTGTTATGTTTGGAATTTTATTTTTACACCCAGAGGTCAGAGCTGCAACTAACAAGGCTATTGTGGAATTGTACAAAAAGTTTACATCAATTATTTTTATTGGAGAGCCTTCTGAAGTTGATAAAAAGGATTGGTACCCGGTGTATCTTCCTGATGGATATTACGAAAATTCCGTTGAGGATCTTGGAAAAGTAACATATATTGAGTTTATAAATGACAAAGGTGAAAAAATCCGTTTTTCGTATAGAGCTGAAGGTAGCACATCCAATCTATCAATTGATAATGAAAATCATATAATAGAGAATATAAAGGTTAATGGAAATATGGCTTATAGTGCGATTGCATTAACTGGTGATTTTGAAAATGGAGTCATTTGGACAATAGACGGATTTAAGCTTGATTTATGGAGTCGATTATCGATAACGGAGATAAAGAAAATTGCCGAATCAGTATCTGAAAAAAATAAATAAAATTTTTTTATTATGTAGTGAAAATGTCTTTTTAAACGATTATATAATGAAGGTAAAAAACCTATCTAAATTTGAAAGGATGCGATACCAATGAAGAATGTAAAAAATGCTATGTTTCTTGTAGCTATACTGCTTTTAATTATGTCTAATGTTTCAGTGCTTGCACAAACACCGTCAAATTCACTTAGAGAAAGTAATGTTAAAATGCCTATTGCTCCACAGTGGACAAACGTTAATAACATTTGGCTTGATATATATTTTGACGATGGACAAGCGGAATGTTCAGGAATTATTGCAGGTGTCTCCGGTACATCAAACATGTCTGCAACATTCAAATTAGAGCGAAAGGGTATATTAGGATGGTCTCATGAAAAATCTTGGGATAAAAGTTCAAGCAATGATACACTAACGTTTTATGGAACAGATGCTGTATCAAAGGGTACCTATCGTTTATCAGTTACTGCAAAGGTAACAAAGAATGGTGTAACAGAAACAGTTAGTACGAGCGTTGAAAGCAAATATTAACTGAGAAAAGGAAGAAGATGAGTCTATGTGTGATATTAGTAAATAATTATAAGGGAGGATTTTATTATGTTATATAAAAGGGATAAAAGGTTTGTACTAACAAAACTTATTACGCTACTTTTATTATTAACAATGTGCTTACAACCAATTACTTATGCTTCTCAAGAAGAATTATCAATTAAAAACTTAAGTACTAAATCCGGTAAGGAATGTATCAATCAGCTACAACAATTCGGATTGAAATTACCAGAAGCTTATAGTGATCCGACTATAGCTGAAGAGGCAGTAAAAGTAATTGTAAACGACCTATATATGGGGATATTAAATGAAGATGCAATTCCGTACAGTTATACAGAATTGGTGAAATTAGCAAATCAAATAATGGGTATTGCACAGAAACACGATGCTACGTTTGCTGCTGGCTATTCTCTTGTGAACAGTACAGTTATAGGTAGTTGGAACAATTCATATCTAAATTATAATTGCTATGGTTATTCAATAGGGAAACATGTACTAGTGAATCCAGGATATCATTCTGGTCAACCTTTTTCTATGAGTTTATCAATTTCTCAAATGGCTGATTTAGTTATTGATGATTTGGATGCACTTGGGTATTGGGCACGGAAAGTAACTACTAAACCAACAACTTTAGCGTCATGGGAGAATTTGATTTGTATTCGTAAAGGTAGTATTGACTATCACTTTATGCGTGGTAATACGGTTAATAGTTGGGCACATAAACCAGGAAAAACTAATCCACTGTTATGGAATTATACTTCTCCAGGTTATACTGTATGGACAAATGAATATTCTGCATATAATGAGAGTCATCAGGGCACTACAAGTTATGTTAGCACAATTTACTATATTCGTTATTGGTTAAAAGATGGACCTGGCCCTCAGCCTTATTCAATAACGTCTCTATTCTAGTATGAGTACATTATACAAAAAAACAATTTTAGTAATATGCGTTTACATCATAGTTGGAATGTTGTTAATTAGTTGTCAGAGCCAGGATAAAAAAATCGCTATTCCACCTATAGAAATATGGAATGAAACTAAATTGACTAAATTGATGTATAGCAGGGTTTTTATTGTAAATAAAGAAAGCGATAAGGTGCAAATTAGAGATTTTTTATCAACTGCTCAACCAACAAATTTGGATATTTATGACTCTTCAAATCCTTTCGTATTTGAGATTCAAATACAGTATGGTACCAATAACGAAGAACAATACTGGAGAGTGCATGAAGTTAATGGAGAATATTTTTTAAAAGATGCAATAGGAAACACTTGGAAGACAAATGGCGAATTTTTTATGATGTTAGAAAAGCTGTACAATTAATTAGTTATTGTAGATAAGTTAGGAATTACCATATTACAGAGAGAATATAAAGGTTTAAGATAATATGGTTTGTGTTTCAACCGCACTAACTTATAAATTTAGGTTGACAATGGGACTGGGTCTCTGACGCTTAATTGTTTCTAAGATGAAATAGTTAAGAGACCCCACTGTCCCAAACAATTTAACGCTTTTTGGAAGGGAGTTAAAGCTTTGAAAAATAGAGTAAAAATATTATTTATGTATGTCAAGGGGATGGGGTTGCTGTCATATAATTATTTCTAATAAAATAAAAGAGAACGGACTATTGATAAAATACAATTCTGTTCTCTTTTTTATTTTTTTTGGAATAAAGAAGTTGAACAAGGCATATAAATTAATTGTATACGATAGTGCATATTTGCAAGGGGAGGGATTATTATCACTAATTTAGATATATATGAGGATATAGCTAAAAGAACCAAGGGTGAGATATACTTGGGGGTTGTAGGACCGGTAAGAACCGGCAAATCAACGTTCATAAGAAAATTTTCGGAAAATGTGATGCTGCCCAATATAGTGGATGAGTATACTAAAGAAAGGGCGAAGGATGAAATGCCTCAAAGCGGTACAGGCAAGACTGTAACAACCACAGAGCCAAAATTTGTACCCGGTGAAGCAGTGATGGTTACTTTTAATAACAACATAAAAGCAAAATTAAGGCTTATTGATTGCGTAGGGTATATGATTCCCGGTGCTATCGGAAATATGGAAGGCGAAGTACCGAGGCTTGTTAGCACTCCCTGGAATGAAGACCCCATACCCTTTGCGGAAGCAGCAGAAATTGGAACAAAGAAAGTAATCAACGATCATTCCACAATCGGAGTATTGGTAACGACCGACGGAAGCATAACAGATATTGGCAGGGACAATTACATAATGGCGGAAGAAAGAGTTGTAAAGGAACTGAAAGAAATAAACAAGCCTTTTGTTATTATTTTAAATACCACTCATCCCAATAATGAAAATACGGTTGCCTTATCTTCTCAGTTAAGGGAAAAATATGATGCTCCGGTATTGATTGTTGACTGCATGAATTTAAAAACAGAAGATATTGAAGAGGTTTTGGAAAATGTACTTTATGAATTTCCAATCAGGGAAATCAATGTGGATCTTCCCAAATGGTTTGACGGTCTGTCATATGATTATTCGATGAAGAGAGACTTAATCAACATACTAAGGGATGATTTCGAAGAATGCTACAAGTTAAGCGATTTTAATGCTGAAAATATTTTTTCTGAAGAAAATGACTATGTTGAAGATTATTATGTAAAGGATATTGAACTTGGAACCGGTACAATTAATTTAAAAATTGATTTAGACAATTCCTATTACTACAAGGTAATAAGCGAGCTTTCCGGGGAAGAAATTACGGGAGAACACCAAATTCTCAAGCTGATTGGCGATTTGTCAAAAACAAGGAAGAATTACAGCCGTGTTGAGGCAGCTATCAATGATGCGAAAACAAAAGGCTATGGATATGTAACTCCTACGGTGGCGGATATGATGGTTGAATCACCGGAGGTTTTCAAGGAAGGCAGCAGATACGGAATAAAAATAAAGGCACAAGCGCCATCCTTGCATATATTCAGTGCCAATGTCAATACAGAAGTATCGCCTGTAATAGGAAGCAAGGCTCAAAGCGAGGATTTAATGGTTTATCTGACAGACCAAATGAAAGAAAATCCTCAGAGTATATGGGAAGCTGAAATGTTTGGCAAATCCCTTTCAAGCCTTGCGGAGGAACAACTGAATTCCAAGCTTACGGCAATGCCTGACAATGCACGTAAAAAACTGAAAAAAACAATTGAAAAAATAGTAAATGACGGTCAGGGAAGCATAATATTCCTGATTATTTGACAATAGCAATTTGTGTATAATTCAAAACAGATTTTCTGTTTCGTTCAAAACGAAATATGAAAATCTATTTTTTTTGATATAAAACATAATTTTATGTCATATATATTGAATTATTTTAATAATCATTGTAATATTTATTGAAAAACAGGTATATATAACTTGCAAAATTAATGAAAATTATGTTATAATGTGATTATTATTCAAGAAGTTGCAAAACTTATATTAAGAAATCTGGAGCTTGAAAGTGGCAAGAAAAAATTTTGGTTTAAAAAATTTCTTTCTTTCTTTTGTAATTGTTGTTATAGCCATTTATGTATTTCAAAATTTTAAGGTTTCCGCAGATTTCATGGTGGCAGAAAACGGAATTTTGGAGGATGTTATTAAGGCTGAAGGAATTGTTGTTAAGGATGAAAAAATGTATGGTGCATCCCTTGATGGCAGTGTATTATATTATTGTGAAGAAGGTATGAAAATAAAGGAAGGTCAGCTGATTGCAGATATAAATACAAATGTCGACGCTGCCGAAGTAAACAAGCAAATTGCAGAAATTCAATCTGCCATAGACAATTTTGAAAATAACGATGAACAGTCTTTACAAAAAGAAAATTTCACTGCTAATCAAAATGAAATTCAATTAAGCATATTGAACAACGATTTGCAAAACATGTATAAAATAGTTGGACAAGTGAATAATAATGATATGTCTTTTTATAACAATACATATGCGGATTATTCAGTCGCTCAGCTCAAAGAAATGAAAAACAGCCTTATGGAGAGCGTTTCAACACATAAGGTACCGTATTATTCGGAACGGGCAGGAATTATTTCATACAAGACTGATGGTTTAGAAGATGTTTATAAATTTGAAAATGTTATGGAAATGACGCCAAGCAGCACTGTAAGAAGAGAATTTTCATTAAAGGATAAAAGAGAGACTGTTCAAAAAGATGAGGTTTTCTATAAAATAATCAGGAATTTTGAGTATTATATCGCTGCAACCGTGAATAATGAAAAAGCAAAATTGTTTGAAGAAAACAAATACATAAAGGTCAGAATACTATCAGATGGCGGACAGCATTTAGTCTGGGGTTACATAAAGAAAATCAACTACGGCAGTGAAGAATCAGTAATAATATTGTATTTTGATGATTATTTTTATAAGTTATATGACAAAAGATATGTTAATATAGAACTTATTACGTCGATACATGAAGGGCTTAAAATAAAAAATGAAGCATTAACTGAAGTTGATGGTTTAACAGGCGTATATGTGCAGGATGCCAGCAATATAATAAAATTCTTCCCCGTTGAAATATTAGGCAGAGATGAAGAATATTCGGTAGTCTTTACAGGTGATTATGTAGGTGCCAATGAAAGAAATATAATAACTATTGGAGATAAAAGATATCCTACAATTAAAATATTTGACAAGGTAATATTGGAGCCGGACAAGGTGTACGAAGGTCAAATAGCAGATTAGGAGGAAAAAGTTGAGCATTAGAGAAAATATTGACGATATTTTAAAAAAGGTGGAAAGTACCTGTAAAAAAACAGGAAGAAATCCGAAGGATATAACGGTGATAGCTGTTTCAAAAACGGTGGATGCACAAAGAGCAAAAGAAGCTGTTGAAGCGGGAATTAACAATCTTGGAGAAAACAGGGTGCAGGAACTTGTAGATAAGTACGAAGAGCTGAAGGGTACGGATGTTAAATGGCATATGATTGGTCATTTGCAGAAGAACAAAGTAAAATATATAATTGATAAGACAGTGCTTATTCATTCGGTTGAAAGCTTGGAGCTTTCGGAAGAAATAAATAAGAGGGCTGAAAAAAATAATTTTACGGCAAATGTATTAATTGAGCTTAACATTGGAGAAGAAGAGAGCAAATTTGGAATAAATGAAGAAAGAGTTTATGATTTTATAAAAAGTATGGAGAAGTTTAATAATATCAAAGTATTGGGTTTAATGACAGTTGCCCCGTTTTGCGAGAATCCTGAAGATGTAAGGTGGGTTTTCAAAAAAATGAAGAATATATATGATGAAATTTCAACAATGAATTTAAAAAATGTACAAATGAAATATTTGTCCATGGGCATGACAAATGATTATGAAATTGCAATTGAGGAAGGTTCCAATATTATTCGTATAGGAACAGCTATATTTGGAGCCAGAAAAAATAAGGAGGAAAACTGAATGGGAATGATGGACAAGGTAAAGGACTTCATAGGCATCACAGATTTGGAAGAAGACTATGAGGAGGAGGATGTTGTTTCTGAAGGTAATTTAGAAAACAGCAGAAACGAAAGAATGGAAACCTATGCAAGGAGGAACAATGTAATCAAGGTTCATTCAAACGCGGATATGAAAGTATTTATATGCGAACCGCAAAAATATGAGGATTGTACAAAAGCAGTAGATGAAATTAAAAACAGAAAAGTTGTGGTTCTCAATATTGAAGGAATGGAACTTGAAGATCAAAAGCAAATATTTGAATTTATAAAGGGTGCTGTTTATGCATTGGAAGCAAGCATTCAAAAGGTATCAAACGGAATATTCGTTTTAGCTCCCCATAATGTGCAAATAGACGGAAGATTAAGCGACAGATTTGAAAGGAATTTTTATTACGGAAAATAAGGAGCATTTATGAATACAATTAAGATAGCTCTTGACGTACTATTCAGAATCATGAATTCTTTAATACTGGTCAGAGTGTTGTTATCATTTTTCCCAACCCTACAATCTTCAAGTATTTCTTACTTTATCTATCAAATGACCGAGCCGATATTGGCTCCTTGCAGGGCAATTTTAGATAAATTAGGTTTAGGCATGGGAATGATTGATTTTTCTCCTATATTGGCTTTTATACTATTAAGTATATTGCGAAATTTAGTATACATACTATGAGATGCCCTAACCCTATTTTTACGACCGCAGGGAGAGAAAAATAGCGGTAGGTCATTCGTAACGAGCGCCAATTTTGTGCGACGTAAGGAGCAAACAAAATTGTGCAGCGAGACTATGAGATGCCCTTTATGACCTAACCCAATTTATTCGACCGTAGGGAGAAAGAAATTGATGGTAGGTCAAACGCACAAAATTCTTAATTTATGCGACATTAGGAGCAAATAAATTAGTGAATTTTCCTGCGAACCCTATTTTTACGACCGCAGGGAGAAAAAAATAGCGGTAGGTCATTCGTAACGAGCGCCAATTTTGTGCGACGTAAGGAGTAAACAAAATTGTGCAGCAAGACTATGAGCTATAAGGAGGAATATGAAAAGTTTAGAAAAATATTATGATTTCATCAGAGATGAAGAAACAAAAAATACAGTAAAAAAAATCGCTGATAAAGCATTGTATGTTAATAAGAATTACATGAGTGCAATAACGGAATTTATAAATCCATACGTTGCTGAAATCTGCATACCGATAATAAATAATTATGATATAAAATTTGAAATTTTCCCCTCATACGAGCATTGCGAGAGGAAAGTTTTCATTTTATACCCTCAATATTCCGAAGCTTTGGATGAGAATGAATTTATTTCGGGAATCCGTATAAATAACAAGTCTAAATTCAAAAAGCTAAGCCATAAGGATTACCTCGGCGCATTAATGTCCTTAGGTATAGACAGAAGCAAGACAGGTGATATATATGTTTATGATGATTACGGAGATATAGTGGTTCATAGTGACATTGCCGATTATATAATTTACAATTTGGATAAAATAGGTCATAATAAAATAGAAGCGGAAAAAATTAAATTAAACATAGTTAATTTTAAGGAACAGGAACATGAGATTTTGGATATTATAAGTTCTTCCTTGCGTGTTGACAACATTGTAAAACACCTTACCAATTCATCAAGAGAAAAAGCAGCTGTTATTATAAAATCGGGAAATGTAAAAATTAATTATGTACCCGAGGACAAGGTCAGCACTGAATTAAAAGAAGGAGATTTACTGTCAATAAGCAAGGCAGGACGTTTTAAAATATATAATATAAGCGGTACAACAAAAAGCGGAAAAATTAAAATTAAAATCAAGCATTTTAAATAGCAGGAGCATTTATGAATATTATTGCAGCAATAATTATTATAATTTCGGTAGTATTTGATCAGGTAACAAAATTTTGGGCAGCAGATGTTTTAAAAGACGGCGTTTCAATTAAAATAATAGGAAATTTTTTGCGTTTAAATTATGCGGAGAATAATGGCGCGGCTTTTAGCATATTGCAGAATCAAAGGATGTTTTTTCTTATCGTGACGGTTATAATGCTTGTTTTTTTAGGCTTTATTTATTTCAAAACCAAAAATATTTCTAAATTGTCTAAATTGTCGATAGCAATGATAACAGGAGGTGCAATAGGCAATTTTATTGACAGACTCCGCTTGGGATATGTTATAGATTTTATTGATGTAAGGTTTGGAAACTTTTACAATTTCCCTATTTTCAACATAGCCGACAGCTTTGTTGTATGCGGGACAATACTTATGATTATTTTAATTCTTTTTAACAGGTTTGAAAAGAGTGAAAGCAATGAATGAATTTGATTTGAAGGATACTAAGGCAGACTCGGAAAATACAGAAGATATGGATAATATTGAGGATATTGAAGACATTGAAGACATTGAAGACATTGAAGACATTGAAGACATTGAAGACA